>UMKM01047266.1_pt1 | contig 10290 bp, 10 predicted proteins | sample 1966331 | NCBI WGS metagenome assembly UMKM01 (sample SAMEA4836176, study PRJEB28245) | human gut metagenome | biome: gut microbiome; material: fecal sample | place: Denmark | collected 2008 | reverse complement strand
GCCACAAACTGCGTCAGGCTGTCGCCGCCGATACCTACCACACCGAAAACGCCCAGCGGCACCGACACCGCAATGACAATCATCAGCCGGATATTGAACGCCAACGGCAGATAAAACAGCGGCACCGCGCTGCCCACGGCAAGCACAGCCGCCTCTACTGCATTGCGCAGTTTGACCGTGCCGCCGAGAATCGTGCCGGTGTCCACAAAATTCTGCGGGATCAGGTAAACATCCCGCTCTTCGCGTGAAATTTCGACCACCTCCAAACAAAAAGAGCGCCCTCGAAAAAGGCGCTCTTGTGTTTCTGTTCAATTTTGACGATACTATTATAGCAGAGTCATATTGCAGCAAAAAAGACTTTTGCTGTGCGGATGTTGTGCTGATTTACTGCATTTCGGCAGATAAATTTTCAAATGTGTTTTTGTGGCATCAATGTAGCCACATAGATTGACAACTGAATGCCATGGACGTATAATGGAGATAAGAAGAAAACCACGGTACGAAGGGAGTTTATTTATGGAAAACATTGTTTCGGCAGCCAAAACGGATGTGTTCCGCGTTCGCATCAACCCGGAAATCAAGCAGGAGCTGGAATTCGTGTACGCAAAGAACGGTCTTACCTTGACCGATGCCATCAACGTGTTTTTCCAGCAGTCGCTGAACGCTGGCGGTTTTCCCTTTGCTGTGACCGAGGACAACGCGGAGATCATCAAGGCAAAGGCGCTCTCCCGGCTGACAAGGCAGTTGCAGGAAGCGCAGGACGACCCGGTTTCTTACTCCGAGGATGAAGTGTATAAGATGTTCGGAGTTGAAAAATGAGGGTAAGCTATAAGAGAGCCGCCGTCAAGGACATGGAGGCGACCCGCGACTACATCGCCGGGCGGCTGAAGAATCCCAAAGCCGCCAAAAAGCTGATGACGACGCTGCTGAAAGCCATATCCTTGCTGGCGGATAACCCTTATATGGGCGCGGCACTGGCAGAAAAGTTTGAAATCGCCACAGATGTGCGCTATTTTGTGGTGTCAAAGCAGCTGATTTTCTACCATGTGGATGAGGAAAGCGGCACGATAGAGATTCTTCGAGTATTGGACGGCAGGACAGATTATTTGTCTGTATTGTTCGGATAAATAAAAAATAGGAGGGCTGCTCCTGCGTATTGGCAGAAGCAACCCTCTTTGTTTTAGTGCAGATACCCTTTGGGGTTGACGTAGATTCCGTTGACAATGACGCAGATATGCAGATGATTTCCGGTCACATCGCCGGTAGCGCCGACTTTGGCAATGGTGTCGTATTTGTTCACCGTATCGCCAACCTGAGCCAAAAGTTGGCTGCAATGGGCATAAAGTGTACAATACCCGCCGCCGTGGTTGATGACGAGATAATTTCCATAACTGACATGGTAGCCGGCCTTTATGACCGTACCGGCTTCCACTGCCAGAATTGGTGTGCCATAGGGATAGGCAATGTCCAAACCATTATGGTTGGTGGTATCCTTACCTGGAATGCCGACATCCTCACGTTTGCCAAAGAAAGAAGTAATGTGCTGTTCCCAGTTTGGATCATTGAATGGATTGCCAAATCCGCCGCTGGGAGCAGGGGAGTCATCATCAATAAGTGCATCGTTGATTTGTCCCAGAATCGAGATACCTTCGCGTTCTTCAATTTCGTGGAGGTAGACGGTCAGGTTATGCGTATAGGCATCGGCATAGCTTTTCTGCTTGTCATCAAGCTGCCAGACCGTGTCGGCAAAGTAGTCATCGCCCACATAGGAAAGCGCGAAAACGGTGTAGGTGTGATCCTCTTGTACCGTTATGGTCTGCCCACGCACCTCTTTCTGCACAGGCTCAGTGCGGACTTCCTCGGAAGTGGTGTAGGCATAATATTCTGTCTGGTGCGCTTGCACCTGTTCAGAAAGGTCAGTTAGGCTGATTTTGGTATAGTCGTCCTCTCCTTGATAGGCGCAATACATGGAAATGAGCTGAAAGGCATTGTAGGAGACATGACCGCCCACGGAATCGACCACATCGCTGTAGGTAAGGTTTGCACGCTCGGATTCTATTTCGGCAAGGGTATCCTCGTAGGCTTCCTGCAAAATATTCGATATAGAATTGCGAAGCTGTATCACGTTGGCAGCAACTTCTAAATCGTTGTTGATTGCCGTGCTGGGCTGTGTAAGTGTACCGAAAATCGCGCCGGGCAGCATGAGCAGCACCAGAACCGGCAGCAGAAAGACCGCAATGACAACGACCAGTACTTCCTTGCGGTACTGCACCGCAGCTTCAGTAGCAGCCCCGGCGGGACCGCCCTGTATTCCGGCTTGTGCAATTTTGGCAAGCTTGGGCGCATTGTGAAGTGCCGCTGAAGCCTGCCGAAAATTTTGGGTATCGTTTTCAATCATTTAGTGTCTCCGCGCAGGGGCCTTTGGCATGGCGGCAACTTTGCGCTCATCATACTGCATACGCCCGCGTTCGTCCTGAACGGTGGGCGTTTTTTCTACGCGAGTCGTGGCGTAGACCTTGTACCACTTTTCGCCGTCGCGGGAGGTTTGCTCGGTAAAATGACCCTCCGGCTTTTCGTACCGGCGGGCATTGTACATGGCAAACTGAATCTGACCGCGTCCGGGGATGATCTCGCGCCCTTGAATCTTTCCGCCGCCGATTTCCACATCGGTGACGCTGTTGCCCATCTGTCCCAGCAGCACACGGTTCATAGCTGCTTGTTGGATAGAGGACGAAGTGGGAATGGTGGTCTGTTCCACAATAGCGGAGCCGCCGGCACGCAGGGCAATTTCACTGTCTCTTGTCGGAGAAACATCAACCGTGCTATCGCCCTCTAGCGCCAGCGGTGTGGCAGGGATAGGAGAGTCAATCACGGCATCGTTTTCAGCGGTTGCCATTGCAGTGGGGATATTTTCGCCAGTGGCAGGAATAGGCATGGCATCCGCATCGCTGGTGCCTGAAAAATAACCATTGAGCGCTTCTACGGCGCTGTCGCCTGTAATACTGCCGCTGGTTTGTCCAGTGGCGATAGAGCCGATGACCTTGCTGGCGAAGCCGCCATCTTTGCCAAGGCTGTTGTGATACATGGCACAGCCCAAGGATGTACCGATGCCGCCGGATTGTCCACTGATGGAGCTTGCTGTACTTTGCTGCACATGACGGCTTACCATGCCGGAAAGCCCGCCTGCAAAGGTGTTGCCGGGTGTGGCTTTTGCGGTAGCAGTTGAATCGGCGGCTTTTGCAGCGCCCAGCCCCATAAAGGCTTTGCCGATTTCAAAACCACGAAAGGCTAACAATGCCTCGGACAGCATCGAGCCGGGCGAGCGTGAAACGCCGATGCCCAACGAGTGCAGAATACCGTCCAGCTTGGTGCTGACTTTCAGAAACGCGATAGCACACAGCAGCCACAGGAACAGATTCCCGGAGACCGCATCCTTACCCTGTGCGTCCACGGCCGCAGCAGCTTCATCCTCGGTCAAAGCAAAAGCAGCCGGGCAGTACAGGAGAGCAAGGCTAACAGCGGTGAATAAAGAAAAAAGAGTTTTTTTCATGCAAAAAATCTCCTATAAGGACAGTGGATTGGCGAGAAATTCTCCGACCATGTTGACGAACAGTTTTAAGCACCATGCGTTCATGATCAGCAATAGAAACTGCCCGCCGAACATCCGGCACCAGCTTTTGAAAATGTTGTTTGTGCCGCGCGCTGCACCCATGGCAAAGGCAAGCGGCGCTGTAAAAACCAGAATTCCTAGCACAACATATCGCTCGGCGGCTTCCAAAAGCAGCTTTAAGTAATTCCATGCAAGAATCACAACAAGGATCAGAGCAATCAGCGCTACTGAGCCGTTGGCAATCACACCAATGATGACGAGTAGTACAGAATTGAAGTCTCCGAACTGCACGCCGGGCAGGCTGCTGTCCAGAATCCAGTTGTAGGGTGTGCCGCCGATCTGCAAGGCAAGGTTGACGATGTCATCACAGTACCAAATCAGCAGCAGAAAAATTACAGAACGCACCACCAAATTGATGGGATTCTCGGTATCAATGTCAAACCCTGCACCATAGCAGCGGTAAAGCTGCCACACAAGGTTCAGCAGTACCAGCCCGATGGCCGTCCAGATGAAGATTTCATACATGGCTGAAGCAGCAGGAAAGTACCGCTTGAACGTGTCCATATTGCAGCCCAGTGCGCCGAGCACCGAGGTAGATGCCAGATCCAGCAAATTCATCACCTGCGTTGCCAGCCAATCCACAATGCCGTCTAGAATGCCCAAAGGCATTCACCTCCTTTTGTGAGCAGGGGAGTGGTTACGGATTCCAAGTGCCGCCCTGGAAGAACGGCGTGACGTAGGCCATGATGAAGCCAAGACCGTTCAGAATTGCCCAAGTGATGGCAATGCGCTTGAGCCATGCGCGGGAGTCGTCCACGGTCTTGCCGTTCTTGGAAAAGTTCATCAGCAGCAGGGCAACGGCCGCACAGACCACGGCCGTGACGGTGGAGATAGAGATGATTTGCGAGTAGACATCCTGCATGATTTCGCTGGCTTTCGTCCAGACGGTGGTGCCGGCTGCGGTGGCGGAATTATCCTCGCCGGTTGCAAAAGCGGGCGTCGCGGTCAGTGCGCTGCATAGGACAGCGCAAAGGGCTGTCCTTATGCGCTTGTGGTAAAAAGAATACGTGTTTTTCTTGATCATTGAAACCTCCTGTGTGTAAAAATGCTTTATGAGTTGCCAAAAGTAGACCATTACCATAATAACAAATTGGCTGTGCAGGAAAAAAGGCTTTCGCTCTGCGGATGTATTGCGGATGTTGTGCAGGTTCAATCAGGGGTAAGGAGATTGGTGATTTTCTCGCAATTTTGTAGCATAGGACAGTGATGCCAGCAACAAAAGATATTCAAACGTAGAAATGAAAATAGAGCTGTCATGAGACGGCAGCCCTATTTTTATCACAAAACCAGTTCCTGTACAAAATTCCTTGTGCGGTTGATACTTGGAGAGGCAAGACAGTAATATAGATATTCCCATATAACGCAAAGCGCCGTTACCGCAGGTGAAGCGGTAACGGCGGGGAAGTGATTGACTATATTGGCAGCGCAGATAACATTGGGCACCATCATTTCCGGTTTCAACTGATACAAAATGGTATTGGCGCAGACCCGATGGCAGTCTTTTGTGAAATTTCGGCCATAAAGGGAAAACCTATTAAACGAAAACAAATGTTAAAATTTCACCTGGTTTGCTTTCCGGTACTCTGTTGGCGAGGTTCCTTCTGCATTGCGGAAAGTTTGGGAGAAGTAGCTGGAAGAAGAAAAGCCCAGAATAGCTGCGATCTGAGAGAGAGAAAGGTCCGTCTCGGCCAGGAGACGCTTTCCTTCTTTTATGCGGCAGTTGATGATATAATTGATGGGCGAAACACCGTATTCGCGCTTAAAGGCGTGTACCATATAATATTTGGTGATGCTGACCTTTTCTGCCAGCTGGTCCAGCGTGATATTTTCCTTATAATGGTGGTCAATGTAGCGCTTTACCGTTGCACACTGGCGGTTGGCAGGCAGGCGGGAGTGGATCGGCACAGCCGAAACACTGGCGTTGCGCATCAGCTGTACAACGATAATATCCATGTAGGCCTGGCAAAGTATCTGGAAACTCGACTCTCGGTTCTGCATTTCCCGCAGGATCTTGCGCATACAGACCAGCACATCGTTATCCTCTTTAAAGGTATAAATGCAAAAGCTGCCCTCGGCGGCATCGGAAATCGTAAATTCCAGCCCTTCGATGCCAAGCACAATATATTCCAACGGGTGTGATTCAAAGCTGACTTCGGTGTGGATGACGTTGGGATTGACCACGACCAGCTGGTGCGCCTGCACGGGGAACAGCTTGTCATTGATCTGAAACTGCCCCTCGCCATCGACAATATAAAATAGCTCTGCGTAGCTATGGGAATGTGGGATGGAGGGCCAATCGCCGCTGTATTTTGTAGAGGCTATATTGCGCAGCTTCATCTTGTCGCGGGGGAGTGCGTCATCCTCCGGGTTGAAAGCATAGTTGATGTGGCTCATGGCGAGGCCTCCGAACTTTTTGATATATTGTCATAATTCTATTATATGGCACACGTCCGAAAAATGCAACGAATTTTTTGGGCGATTTTATCAATATGTTGCTTTGTTTCGAAATACAAACGTGTAAAGTGCACAATTTTCAGACGCGAAAGTCGGACGTTGTGCCGAAAAAACGGTGAATAACAATATTGCTAAAATGATGAGCAATATAATAATTGATAAATGATGTGAAAAGCACTACACTTAAGTCACCGCGAAAGGGATGAAATCCCGACATAGAAATTACACTTAGGAGGAAAACACAAATGAAGAAGATCGTTGCACTTTTGATGGCTTCTGCTATGGCAGCTTCGCTGGCTGCTTGTGGCGGCAACGCCCAGAGTTCGGAAGCTGCTTCTACTGCTCCCGCAGAGTCTACGGCTGCCGAGTCTACGTCCACCGACGGTAAAAAGTACGAGGGCGTTGAATTGACTATGTGGTCCATGTGGTCTGCCGGTGAGGTTCAGGCAAATGCAATTCAGGCCGCCGCTGACGCTTTCGAGGCTGAAACCGGCGCACACGTCAACATCGAGTGGAAAGGCCGCGATGTCAACACCCTGATTTCTGCAGCCCTGGAATCCGGCGAAAAGCTGGACATCTTTGAGGACGACTACAACCGTATCGGCCACGCTTACGCCCCCTACACCTACGACCTGACTGAGATGGCAGACGCTGTCGGTTATGATGACTTCAGCTACGCTTGCTTCAATGATCAGTCCAAAGAGTGGGCTGGCTATCTCAACTCCATCGTAGAGCAGCCCCAGATTGGCGGTATCTTCTACAACAAGGACGTTTTCGATGCCTGCGGCATCACCGACACCCCCAAGACTTGGGATGAGTTCCTGACTGTCTGCCAGACCCTGAAGGACAACGGCTATGAGCCGCTGGCGCTGGACGGTGCTTACGCAAACTTCAACTTCTACAACCATCTTGTTCGTCATCTGGGTGAGGACGCTATTGCCGAACTGGGCAAAAACGGCGGCTGGGCTGATAATGAAGCTGCTGTGACGGCTGCGCAGGAAATCATTGATTTCGTGAACGCTGGTTATCTGGCCGAGGGCGCACCCGATGCCTACCCCGCCAGCCAGACCAAGGTCGGTCTTGGCACGGCTGCTATGGTCGTCTGCGCAAACTACGTTACCTCTGAGGTTGACGCTGCTGTTGGCGAGCCTGTGAACTGGGGCTTCTTCAACTACCCCGAAGTCGAGGGCAATGTGGATGCTTCTGCTTATGCCGGTGCTAACTCTCTGGCTATCTCCTCTAACTGCGAGAACCCGCAGGCCGCATTTGACTTCATTATGACCATCGTTACCGGCACCTGCGGTCAGGAGCTGGTTGACAAGGGCGGTCAGATCCCTGCTGACACCCGCCTGAAAGAGTCTGTCCTGGCCGGCTCTGTTGAGACGCTGAAGAACACCACCACCCCGATGAGCTGGTGCGGTTCTCTGAACACGCTGGACGGCTGGTCCTCCATCAAGAGCTCCATGATCGAGCTGTTCGAAGGCAAGTACGCAACCGGCGCCGACTACTGCGCTTACTTGGATACCCTGTGCGGCTAATCCTATAATAAATCACGGTACGCCGTCAAGCGGTGCGGCTGTAATGGATTTATTCAGGATTCCCTCAATCTGAACGGAGGCGGCACCTGAATGGGTGCCGCCTTTGCTTATGACATTTCATTTTTGAGGTATTACCAGTATGAAAAAGAACAAGACAATGATTTTCCTATTCATTCTGCCCACCGTTCTTTGCCTGTTGTTCATGTATGTCTATCCGATTGTTCGGACAGTTATCATGAGTTTCTTTAAGGTAGAGAGCCTTACGGCATCTACAAGCACATGGAGCTTCTATGGGCTGCAAAACTATTTCAAAATCCTGCGCAATGCCGGTTTTATCAGTTCCATGAAAAACATGGTGATGATTTGGCTGGTAGGCGGCATCATTACCATGTGCCTGTCCATGTTGATGGCCGTGATTTTGACCAGCGGCATCCGCGGCGCAAAATTTTTCAAGGCCGCCATTTATATGCCTAATATCATCAGCGCCGTGGCACTGGCTACCATGTGGATTCAGTATGTGTTCAACTATGATTATGGTCTGCTGAACCAGATCGTCAAAGCATTCGGCGGCGAGAATGTCCGCTGGCTGGGTACAGACCTGATTTTCTGGGCTATGATGATTGCTTTCATTTTTGGCAGTGTTGGTTACTATATGCTGATTTTTATCAGCGGCATCGAAGGCATCCCGCAGGATTTGTACGAAGCTGCCACCATCGACGGCGCGAATATCTTTGACCGCTTCTTCCAGATCACGTTGCCCCTGCTGAAAGGCGTCATCCGCACCTGTGTTACTTTCTGGAGCATCAATGCTACCACATTCTTCCTGTGGACGAAGATGTTCTCCCCCATCAACACGGAAACGGCCACCATTGTGCCCGTTGTGTACCTGTACGATACGGTGTTTGGCGGCAAGGGCGTTGTAGAGCGCGATGCTGGTGCAGGCGCAGCGGTTGGCGTTGTGCTGACTTTGATTATCATTGCTGTGTACGTTATCACCAACCTGATCTTGAAAGACTCGGATCTGGAGTATTAAGGTAGGAGAGCAGTTATGGGAAAATATCACGATAGAATCAACTGGAAGAAAGAACTTCGGCTTCTGCCCGGTTATATCATTGTTTGCGCGTGGGTCGCGCTTACGGCTGCCATCCTGTTCTGGATCGTCTGCGCCAGCCTTTCCTCAACAAAGGAAATTCTGACGGGCCGTGTTGTGGACTTTTCCAATGGCCTGAAGTGGGATAACTACGTCACAGCTTGGAACACCCAAAATGTATCGCTGTATTTCTTCAACAGCTTGGTTTATGCCATTGTTTCCTGTGTGGGCGTATTGCTTATTTCCGCGCCCGGTGCTTATGTGCTTTCTCGCTGGAAGTTTGTCGGCGGTAAGGCCATCCGTATCGGCTTGGTCATTGCCATGAGTGTTCCCACCATTATGATCATCATGCCTCTCTACTCTTTGGCTGTGCAGTGGGGCATCAAGGGTCGCGTGCTGTTGGTTGTGCTGTACATTATGCTGCGCGTACCGTATACCGCGATTTACCTACTGGATTTCTTCTCCTCACTGTCCCGGTCTTATGAGGAGGCGGCCTACATTGACGGATGCAGTCATTCTCGGACGTTCTGGCAGATTATGCTGCCGCTGGTTCAGCCCGCCATTATTACGGTTACGATTTTCAACTTTATGTCTGTGTGGAACGAGTTCTTCATGGCGTTGATTTTCACTACCAGCGATTCTATGACCCCTGTTGGTGTCGGTTTGTTGCAGATTGTCAACGCAATGAAATATTCCGGCCAGTACGGTGCTATGTTTGCCGCAGTCATCATTGTGTTCCTGCCTACTTTCCTGCTGTATCTTTTCCTGTCTGAAAAGATTATTGTCGGTGCTACCAGTGGCGGCGTCAAGGGCTGATTTGACTTTCCTCCATTCAAAATATTACGTTTCAAGGAGAATCCTTATATGAATGATGTAAGAAAAATGGGCCGCGTGACGATTCCCACTGATACGGACGCAGTGTCTGAAACCCTCAACCTGTTGAAGCGCTGGGGCGCGGATGCCATCCGCGACTGCGACGGCACCGAGTTTCCGCAGGAGCTGAAGGACACCGGCGCAAAGATTTACGCCACCTATTACACTACCCGTAAGGACAACGCATGGGCAAAGGCCAACCCCGACGAAACCCAGCAGTGCTACATTATGACGCCGTTCTACACCGCTGAAGGCGGTGCGCTGACCATCCCCCTGATGACGGGCATCAGCCGCGAGCTGATGAAGGTCAACGACCATGACGATATTGCCCGCTGGTGGGAGGTCATGGACCGCACGACGGGCGAGCCTGTCCCCACCGCCGACTGGCACTATGATGCCGCCAGCGAAAGCGTTGTCATCGACACCCCCGCCGCCTACCACGAGTACACGGTCAGCTTTTTGGCGTACCTGATCTGGGACCCCGTCCACATGTACAACTCGGTCATCAATGACTGGAAGGATGTCGAACACCAGATCCCGTTCGATGTGCGCCAGCCCAAGACCCACGCCTACACCCTGCGCCGTCTGCGCGAGTATCTGGAAAGCCACCCCTATGTCAACGTTGTGCGCTTTACGACCTTCTTCCACCTGTTCACGCTGGTGTT
>UMKM01047113.1_pt1 | contig 10330 bp, 8 predicted proteins | sample 1966331 | NCBI WGS metagenome assembly UMKM01 (sample SAMEA4836176, study PRJEB28245) | human gut metagenome | biome: gut microbiome; material: fecal sample | place: Denmark | collected 2008 | reverse complement strand
CCAGCCATAACCAACCATAATCATTTAGAATAAAGTCGCTGTATATCATCGACTTTTGTTTTTATATACTTTCCAGACCGTATTTGGAAGTAACGGTTTTTATCCATATTTTTCATACATATTTCTACCGTGACAGAAATTCACGGTTTGCCCAAATATCACAGTGACGCATTAGTTGACGTGTGTTGACAATGGTTTACATGTGTTGACAAAATTCGGGAGAAATAAGGAGAAATTATCCCCAATGTAAAGGAGGAAAATATGGAAATAAGAAAGATTTGTCAATGGTGCGGAAAGCCATTTATAGCTCAAAAGACAACAACCTGTTATTGTAGCCACCAGTGTTCCAATCTTGGCTACAAGGAACGCATCAGGGAACGTAAGCGACAGTTGAAGCGATCACAGGAATTATTGCAACCTCGACAAGCAGCCGAGGGGCAGGATTTCTTCTCTTTTGCCCAAGCCGCAAAGCTGATGGGTGTTACTCGGCAATACATCTATAAACTGGTCAAGGAATCTAAACTGCGGGCCTCCCGTCTAAGCGGGAAGAAGTCGCTCATCCGCCGTGCGGACATCGAGCTGATGATGAAGACCAAGCCTTACGAACGCATCATGCCCCAAGAGGACTTTGACATCACCGAATATTACACCGCCGAGGAGATTGCACAGAAATATAAGGTCAATGCCAAATGGGTATGGACTTATACACGACTGCACAAGGTCCCGAAAGTGAGAATCCGCCAGTTCAACTATTACAGCAAGAAACATATTGATGCCGCCTTTGCCAAATATGAGGTGGACTCCGACCTGACGGAATGGTACACTCCCGAAGATATTCAAGAGAAATACGGCATGACACGTGTCGCCATCCGTTCGCATGTCTACCGCAACAATATCCCATCGAAAAAAGAACACGGGCAGATATTCTACTCCAAACTCCACTTCGATCTTTCCAAGACTGCTGAACAGGAGAGCAAGGCGGAATATTACACGGTCAAAGAGGCAATGGAAAAATTCAAACTCTCTCGTGACTCGGTGTACGGTATTTTGCAGTTCCACCAGATTCCCCGAGAGAAGAACGGACGCTTCGTCCGCTTCCTGAAAGTGGAGTTCGACCGCGTGATGGGGGTCAAAAAGTAGCCCCGATTCCAGTCCGTGAAAAATGATGCAAAATGATTTGCCGCTGACGCTGGTCTGCATGTTTTCATTCCCAACATTTGCCGTCGAATCAATAACAACCATAAAATTATAATGTGATGCACGAATGTAAAACCGTAACACTGAGAACCCGTCCGCTCAAGGGACGGATGTTGTCCTTCTACCTGGATTATTATCCCGGCTACCGGGACAAGGAGACCATGAAGGTAATCCGCCACGAAACGCTGGGCATCTACCTCTATGCCGACCCGAAGAACAAGCGGGAGCAGAACTTCAACGAGGTGATGACCGAGAAGGCCGAGGCGATCCGCTGCCGCCGCTTCGAATCGGTGGTCAACGAACGCTACGACTTCTTCGACAAGTACAAGCTCAAGGCCGACTTCCTGGAGTATTTCCGCAGTCAGCTCCGTAAACATGACCCCAAATGGGAGTTCGTCTACCTCCACTTCCGCAACTTCGTCCACGGCAAGTGTACCTTCGAGGAGATCGACATCGACCTCTGCAACAAGTTCCGCGAATATCTGCTGACGGCCAACAAGCTCAAGCGCAAGGGACGCATCTCGCGCAACTCCGCTTCGGGCTATTGGTCCACGTTCCGCGGATTTCTGAAGATCCTCTACCGCAACGGAATGATCCGCACCAACGTCAACGACTTCCTTGAAAAGATCGAGACCGAGGATGTGGTCAAGGAGTACCTTTCGGTCGAGGAGCTCTACAAGCTGGCCGAGACACCCTGCAAGAAGCCCGTGATGAAAACGGCATCGCTCTTCTCCTGCATGACCAGCCTGCGCATCAGCGACGTCCTCGCCCTCTGCTGGGAGGACATCGTGGACTATTCGGCCGGCGGCAAGTGCGTGCACATCGTCACGCAGAAGAACCGCGCCGAGGACATCATCCCCATCAGCGAGGAGGCGCTGAACCTGATCGGCTACAGCCCCGACAACCGGGGACTGGTCTTCAAGGGGTTGCAGCGCTGCTGGACCCAGACCTACATGAAGGAGTGGATCCGCTCGGCGGGAATCACCAAAAACATCACCTTCCATCGTGGAAGACATTGCATATTTTCTTATTCACTGGAAACAAGAATTTTACAAAAACAAACTTTTAGATAGGTAACGATTTAGAAACGAGAAAAGCTCTATATTCTGTCATGTTTTGCTCATTATATCAAAAGAACGCTATCTACGGCCCTAAAGTACAAAAATAATACTAGTCTACAAAATCTTATTATTACATTTCAATTAAAACTAAGGTGCTGGCATAAAAGATTAATAGTTATAATATCTGATATTGAATTTGTTTGAGTATCTTTGCAAAAAGATTAAATATGAAGAAATACATCATATCAGGTATAGTTGGAGCAGCGGTTGTTATATTAGTAATCGTTGTCATAACTTCATTTGTAACACCAATAAATTATGCTCCAATATATTTATTAAATCCAGAAAAAGCATTAACTTATAATGATTCTTTGGTAATAGATAGTATTAAATGTGCACATATTGAAGTTTTAAGAGATTTGGAATCAAAAGGGGTATTATTGAATCCTAGTGAATATACATCACATATTACAGATTATTATAACTCATTGATAACAATCCTATTAGGATTATTTGCTATATTCACCTTTGGAACAATCTACTCGATTAAATCTGCATCAAAAAAAGAAATAGATGATATAAAAACAGATATAGAGAATCATAAAGTACGTACAAATGCAGAATTAAAGCAAAACATAGTGGGAGCACTGAGTGAACTTATGCGAGATTCAATATCTTTTAAAGATACATGTATTAATGCTTTGTATGGAAGAATTGAAGATGAAATATTAAGACACGAGGATAAGGAAGCCATAGATAATAGAATTCTAAAACTTGAGAGTGATATGAAACTACTCTTTGAAGCATATGATAATTTAGAAGAAGAAAAATCATCTAACCAAGAAATAGAATAGCTATGGGAACAAAAGGAAATAGAAGAGGTCCAAAAAAATCAGATAAATTTGAAGAACCTGATTTATTGGTTAGTGTTAATGATATCCTAAAAATGGCTCAAGATAATGGACTTTATATTGACAATGCACTTAAAATAAAGGAGGTGATATCAACATTCAATGATATAGAAATTAAATATGAAGTTATGGATGCTAGTAAATCTGGTTCTTTGAGTTATATTAACGGGAAATGGGTTATGAGCATAAATAGTAATCATAACATAAAACGACAGCGTTTTACCATGGCACATGAACTTGGGCATTATATGCTTCATAAAGGGAAAAACACAGAATTTGTAGATACTACATTCTTTCGAAGCAGTGATATGGACTCTATGGAATATCATGCTAATGAATTTGCATCTCGTTTACTTATGCCAGAAGAAATTGTTCGAAAATTAATAGATGAGGACAAGATAAAAAACATTGGAGAGTTAGCATTGAAATTTGGAGTTTCTTCTGCGGCAATGAAATATAGGGTAATATCGCTTGGATACAAAGTTAAAGAAAATGAATGATAATAAGTATTGGATCATTATTAAAACAGGAGAAGCGGAAATTAGAGCATTGGAAAATGTTCCTAAGGATATTTTGTCTAAAACAATACCGTTGATTGAAATAACAAGAGGCCGTAAGGTTACAAAAAATAATATAGAGACATATCCATTTGACAAACGTATAGCAAAGCTAAAAGAGATATACAAAGGTAATACTATTGCCATTGATGTTACTTCTGAAGAAGCATTATCCTCTTCAGAAGTAGATTCTTTGTATTCTCCCGATTTTGGATATAAAAATTGGATAGATTTTCTACTTCAATTAAAAGATGAGAATGTTTTTACTGAAATCATTCCGACAATATTATTCAATTTTGATGATGAAAATTTTGAAGATAATATTGCTCGTCAAATTGATAGTTTAATATCCAATTTTGGCTCTGTATTATATAGAAGCAGTATCAGTGATGAAAATTGTTACGAAGATATTGAGCTTATTTCTAATCATATAGGAACTAATAGACTTACAATTATTATTGATTGTGGATATGTTCCGCAAGCGTCGTATCAAAATGTTGCAAATAAATGTATTGCAAGAATAAGCAACATAAAGACTATAATAACTACGCCATGTGAATATATAGTATCATCGACTTCTTTTCCTAACAATGTTAGAGATTTGGGGGACTTAGACACAGATACATTTAGTATTTCAGAAATTAGTATGTATAATAGCATACAACAAACACATGATGATGTAATATATTCTGATTATGCTTCTATTAACCCGATTCGTAATGACACTATAACAATGGCTCGTGGATGGATACCAAGGATAGATGTTCCTCTATCTGACGAAATTTTTTATTATAAGCAGCGAAGGCCCAAAGGTGTATCTGCATATGCTTCAACATATATTCAAGTTGCACAATTAGTATGTTTTGACCAGAGATTTCCTTCAAATTTAGGCATTTGGGGTATTGAACAGATTAAAGCGTGTGCTGCAGGAGGAACGCCATCATCATCTCCATCTTTTTGGATTTCAGTTAGGATGAATATTCATATTGCCCAACAAGTTAAAAGAATTTATTCTATTTGAAAAGAAGACGAAAGAATGCATAAATCTTCAATATGAGTTTGTACTCCTCTCTCATTTATAAAGAGACAATATCGTTCTTTATATTTTTTAATTATATACTTACGGAGAATTTCTTGAATATTAGAAATTCTCCTCTTTTTATACATATTTCTAACTTCATCAGCATTATAATTTCTTAAATTGTAATGATTAAGTTTACATAAGTATTTTGCATTGATGGAGAATAACATTTCTGTTTTATCCTTGTTTCTCTGAATATGTGGAGAACGTATTTTATTTATAACCAGATTATTCTTAATTACATATACTCCTATAGAAGAAGATGTTACTTCGCAAATCTTATTTATATGTTTTTCCGTTGCTACTATTAAAACATAATCGAAGATTTTTTTATATTCTAAAATTTGTTCTTCAAGACGTTTGAGATTATCACTATTTGATTTTATTTCAACGGCTATTATCTTATCATTTTTAAGAACAACTAAATCAACTACTTTCCTTTTAATACCATACATAAATTCATTACCTATAATTAGATTTTCTCCTTTTGAAAGCAAAAAATCGATAAATAGGCATTTTATATACTCTGCTGAATTTAGTCCATACTTTTTCATCCTACTCACAAAGGTACAAAATCTTCCTCAATCACATCATTTTCAAAGGTCGATATTTTCATCTGATTTATGAATGCCATTGACATAACACTACTAATGAAGGTTTTTTGTGCTTAATTTCAATTATTCTATATACCAAGCGATTCTTTTATTGCAGCATCAAAGATTTGACGTTTCCTTTCCGTAAAAAATGGCATACCCCAAATATTGAAGTTTGTTCCTTGAGTTGAAAATTGAATATCGGCATTTAACCGTATCTCTTTCATTGCATCTTCTTTCCATTTATCTGTTGTCCGTAAATGATCTCCTTTAGGCTCAATGAAAATTTGAATATAATCTGCCTTTCCTACATCATTCTTTTTTTTCAAGAATAGTACATAATCCGGTTGGTATGCATCACCGGATGTAAAACTATATATTTTGAAATCTTTTTCATTTCTAAGTAAGTATATATCTTCGTATTTTTCAGCAAGTTTAGGATATATTGACTCAATATACCGAATGAGGTATTTTTCTTCAGATGTTCCATAGCAGTCTTCGTAAGCGTGCCAATTTACGCATGATAAATCCAGACGCAGTTCTGAATTGTCTGTCTCTTTCATTGACTTACCATATTCCTTGTCCAAAGATTCATCCAAAGCAAATTTTTGCGTTTTTTCACGGAATACATTTTTTATAGGTTTAGGACTAAATAGTCTTGTACCTTTGTATCCAATTCCTCCATTAGACAGTTGTGGCTCTATCTGTTTTAATACTTGAACTGTACAAAACAATTTGTCCTTTTGATTGAGATTGTCAAGTTTTTCTTGTACAGCAAATATTTGAACATTTATTTCGGATAAGTAACTGTCACTTTCTATAAACTCCTTAATGGAAGTCAGATTCGGATATCTAACCTTCAAATCAGAATACTTAAACGTATTAAAACGGTTTATTGCTGCTCGTATGACATGATATCCAAAATCCTTAAACTTGAAATTCCTATATGGAATTGTTGCAATTCGGCTGTCTTCATTTCCGAAAATTAAGCCAATACTTGTTCTTCCACTATTAATATGCACTTTATAATTCTTACTTAATATGTTGTCTCCGAGCGAAGTGACGTTCTCATTGAGGATAAACGATTCCACATCATTTACGAAGACATATCCGTTTTTATACAAGGATGTTTCCTTGAATGAATCTTTCAGTTTGAGATCTACGGTCTTGACCTTTTCAGCTACGATACCAGTTTGAACCATTGCTGTACGCAATTCATGAATGTATTTGGGATTGTTAACACTGTGATAATGCAGTGTTTCCAACATACGTAATCTGTTAGTTGTATCGTTATCATATTTACGTTTTCCATTCGGTAGCTCTCCGGTGGGTTCTGTAAAAGGCATATACCGCGCTCCTCGACCTATCAACTGTGCTTCCTGCATAGTTGTCTTACCTATTTTTCCATGTCCACTATCACGTGTTTCATAAAGTCGTACAATATCAAACAGGTTCAGTACGTCCCAGCCTTCGTTCAGCATATCTACCGCAAATACTACACGGAATTCATTATCTTTTGCTTCCAATGAGTTTAATTTTTGCTGTTTATCTGGTGAAATGTTATTCCCGTCAATCAAAAGAAGATTTTCTTCCTTAAAATCTTCTTTTATTTCAAGGAGTAGATTTTCTAATTCAATATTTTTTTCCTTGATGTATGAAAACACATCAAATATATCATCTTTGGCATTTGCACCAATACGCTTAATATCTTCTATTGACAAATATTTGATTGTATTTATAAATTCTTCATAAAACAGTTTATTCTCTGCTATTGTTTTAGATTTCAGCATTATAACTGGTTTGATATCTTGATGTATGCTAGAGAATAATTTCCTTTTGTATTGACTTAATAATACACATTGAATGGCTCTGTCTATCGGAAACATATCACTTTGAATCACAGATATTTCTTTTGAATAACCGTCCTCCCTGAACTTTTTCAACGGATAATCAAAAATTACCTTGTTTTCATACTTATCTGCGATATTGGCATTCTGAAAATCTTCTGTAGCCGTAAATTCCAATAAAACATTTGCTTCATTACTATGAAAAATCTTCATTACAGTACTCTCCCAATTTTCCGTGGACTCAACTTCAATACCAGGAATTGTTGGGGACGACTCTACAATGGTATTTTTACCTTTCTTGGTAGCGGTATTTGTATGATGCGCTTCATCTGATATTAAAACGACTCGATGTTCTGCAAAATCATCATAAGTTATAGCATTTTCTTTGGGTGCATTAAGTGATGTGTGTAGTCCTTGAATTGTATTCAAACAGAGATTGATACAATTTTCATCAACAGTTTGGAAGTTATCCACAAGTTTTATTTCCACTTGTTTTCCGTTAATATTGATTGTTTGGTCGAAAAGATATTTTGCCGATGCTGCATTCAGAAAATTCTCTTTTGTCTTTTCGATAATATTAGTAGAATCAACAAAGAAAAGAAAATTCCTGTACCCTTGTTCATATAAAAAAAGCATAGCACCTGCCATTATCAGAGTTTTACCACTACCTGTCGCCATATGAAACAACAGGTGCGGTTTTAATTCTTTTGCATCGAATTCATTCTGCCAATAGGTGATGAAATATTGAAAACACTCCTTTTGATAAGGGCGTAATTTCATTATCGGGTTGAGAGATGTGGTGAAATATTTTGGTAATTCAGTCTCTGCTATTGTTCTTTTACCAAATTCTTCACGAAGAGTGTCTTGTAATATCTTCATGCTGTTTACTTCGTTTGATAGAATTGATTGTTTATTATTTTATCACTCTCACTGATACCAAACTCTGCATTATCTATTTCAGAATATGGAACATATAAAAGATTTTTATCCAAACATTCTATCAGAAAACGCTTTTGGTCTTCTAATGACATTTGAGTAAAATCTTCAGCACTGATATCTATCTCTTGTGGATTGACTTTCCAACTTAAGAAACCTGTTTCTTGTATTTTTTCCCAGATAACAGCAAGTTCATCAGAAGTTAATACCTGTTCTATCTCATCAGCAAATCGTTGATTTGCTTTAGCTAATTCACAATAGATAAAAGAGCCTCCACCTTGCCAATTAACAGATTGGGAAATACCTGTATAATCACCACTTATTACATTTTGCAATCTGGTTTTAATAAGGGATATTTGAGAATCCATTTGTTCTATTCCAATATAACGCCTTTGTAATTTATGTGCGACTGCCGATGTCGTTCCGCATCCAAGATGATAATCAAGAACAATATCTTTTGGATTTGTAAATACATCTATTAAAAAAGCAATAAGTGCTTCCGGTTTCTTACCGTTGCGAAAGCTCACATTTCCTTCTCCTGAAACATTGTTATATTCTTTCTCAAAATTATAGAAATTCGCATATTGTTTTTTTGTCACATTTGAACTAGTAGGCATCCCCTGAAAATAACCTCCATTTTTCTTCCCGTCCGGTGCAGAATAAAAATACCGATAATCAAAAATATCATCTCCCATATTAGGCACCTTAAATAATGTTTCTGAAGGAAACTCTGTCAATGGCTCGATGTATTTAACAAAGAATCGTCCACTACTATTCTTCTCACGAATAGAGCCACGAATACTCATTTTTTTTAGACCAAATTGACTTGGTGCAATTGTTCTTATTTTGTATTGCTCAGGAGTATATACTTCCACTTTTTTATCACCACAAACTATCACTTGAGGATTTACATTATCTTTTATTTCAATTTGCAAAGTATAATCATCTATTGTTTTTAGTTCCTCTTTATATGGCATTCTTTTGTCAGAATTATTTGAATAAATAAGTATATACTCTATTATATCATTAAATTCCTTATCTCCTGTGAGTGCTCTATCTGGATGACGTACTTGAATATTAAAATCACATAAGTGTTTTTCAAATAAATCATCCATAAGAACTCTTAAATATGCAAACTGATGAAAGCTACATTGTACACAAACGACCCCATCATCTTTCAATAATTTCTTAGCGACACTCAATCTGTTTTGCATGAATGTCAGCCAAGTTGACTGATTGAATTTGTCATTATATCCAAAACTGTCGCTTCCTGTATTATATGGGGGATCTATATAAATTAGTTTTATTTTTCCTGCATACTTTTTCTTCAAGGAATGCAGTGCAAGCAAATTGTTTCCTTTAATGATAAGATTGTCATCCATTGATATACTTTCAACATCATGTTCACCAATAGAATCAAAATGTTTGAAATTTGTTAACACTTTAGGCTCAATCAGTCTATTAATTTCATCTGGAGCAAGTATTTCATTCCAGAACACTTCATTACGTTTGGCATCTTCTTTAGTTTGCCCTCCTTCAAGAATACAATCCTTATATGGCCACGACAATACAATTTCCCGACTTTCAGAGAGAAATTCACCATCTTCATTAGTCAAACCGACTTTATTTTTAAAAGAAGTGTAACTGTCAGGTAAAAAGCGTTTGTTCATTACAAACTTTTGAAACTTTACCTTATCAAAAACCATAACGCCACTTATTTCAGTAAAGAAATTGCGTTTAAGTCCATCATGAGTTAATAATTTTGCAATTAAATCAGGGCGAAGAGCAAGAGCTGCTTCTACTATTGTATTTTTAAGGAGAGTACCATCTTCTGTACAATATGTGCTATCCATACGAAGAAGTTTCTCCAATTCAGTGAATAAATTTCTACTGTTCATATACCGGGAATATTTTATAGCTATAACTGCTCTCTATGCAAGAGTCCCGATATTGAATTGAATTAACTGATAATGAGGAAATATGACATCATTTTATCTTCCTTTTGCTAAACATATTTTCAATAGAAAAGCAAAGCAATCCTTTTTTGATACCAACATAATGATGTTATTTTCTGTATTTTGAGTATTTTTGCGATAGAATGAATACCTCTTGCATAGAGAGAATTGTTTTTGCGAAACATTACTTCA
>UMKM01047957.1_pt1 | contig 10406 bp, 12 predicted proteins | sample 1966331 | NCBI WGS metagenome assembly UMKM01 (sample SAMEA4836176, study PRJEB28245) | human gut metagenome | biome: gut microbiome; material: fecal sample | place: Denmark | collected 2008 | reverse complement strand
TTCTTTAAAGACTTTATTGTCGCTACAGAAGAAACTACTTGCAGAGGAACGAATATCCCTGCCAGCAAAAGAGTGAAAAGTCCGAACACAGGACTAAAAATCCTATATTGGGGTGATGGAACTATCAACATGGCGGAATACCTTCACTACCTTTTGATGGAATCGTTACTGGGAGACAAGACTTGTAACAACAAAATACTCTGGTGCTTGAAATCCCTCCAGAGGTTGTCAACGAGTGCCTACGAGGATGAAAAGATGAAGAATCCAAAAGTGTATTTTGTACGCGAAAAAGGGTTTTTCCTTCGAGACGATATTTCATCCTCTTCCTGTGGTCTTTTTGATGCCATAAAAATAGAAAGCGGTTATTCCAATGGGATTGAACTTGAAAACGAAGATCCATGCTTTTCCCCTTTCGTATCACAAGATCAGATTTGGAACTTGTTGCCCTCTCTTTCTCTTTTAATAGACGTTTTTAAAGGACAAGAAATAGGAAATCTGGCAAAAGAAATACTGCATGATATTCTTTCCTATGTTTCCGATCATGGACACACCATTTACAATCCCTATTTCAGTGCGCTAAAGCATTTTTGGACTTACCTTCCATCCATGAATACAGAAAAACTGAAGCCTTGGGACAGGGTGTATGATAGGAATATTCATTTGAAATACACTGTAAAGGTAAAAAGAGGTGCGAACAATTGGTATTTTGCTTACGGATTCAGAAAAACCCTCAAAAAGTTTGTACCGGAAGCGAAATTGAACGGATTTATGACCTTTTTGTATGGTGTCTGGTACATTCCTTTCATTTTCCTTGCTGATAGGGTATATTATCCTATTGCAACACGGTTTGGAGTAAAAAGAAAGGACAATTCCTATTACTGTATGTCATCTGCGGGTGATGTTTGGTATGCCGGTAGGAAAAATTATCTCAAAAGAGTGTGCAAAAAGTTCAATGAGGATAAAGAGTATACTTTTCCTGCACTTGCAGAGTGTCTAAAACAAGAAAAGTGGCAATATATTGACATAGAAGCATTGGAAAAATGGCTGAATGATTATGAATTTGATGAAAATTCGTTGGAATCACCCGTCAAATTCCTAACTTTGTCATGTTACTTGAAGTTAGTCCAAGGTAATCATATATCAGCTACACCGATATAATTTGACGTTTCACTGTTCCGACCAATGTCGGCAACTCCGCGTCCTCTGCCCGATTTACCACCGGTGAAATATTTTCTTGGCTTAGAAGATTCTGTTTTTCTAAGCCAAATTTTTTAATATTTTGCGCTGCAAGAAAATCTCTATCATTTTCAGAGCCACAACAAGGACATATCCACTTTCTATCTGAAAGTTTTAAATCTTTATTGATATGTCCACAAGAACACATTTTTGAAGAAGGTTCAAATCTTCCTATTCTAATAAGATTTACTCCGTTCCATTCTGCTTTATATTGTAGCATTCTAAAAAATTCATTCCAAGCAACAGAAGAAATACCTTTTGCAAGACAATGATTTTTCAACATTCCTTCTACATTCAAATCTTCAATAATAACAGTTTGGTTCTCACTTATTATTCTTTTAGAAACTTTATGCAGAAAATCCTGTCTACGGTTTCTTATTCTTTCATGGCAGATAGCAACAGCCAATTTTGCCTTTTTGTATCTATTGCTCCCCTTCTTTTTTCTTGAAAGTCTTCTTTGCAAACAAGCTAATCTTTTAGAAAATTTTTCAAGATATTTTGGATTTTGAAAAACTTGTCCATTTGATAAAACAGCAAAATCTTTTAAACCAACATCTATCCCGACAGAAGTAGAAGGTGTAATAGGATTCTTTTCGGGTAAAGAATTTCCATCTTTTACCAATACACTTACATAATATTTACCAGTAGAAGATTTTGAAACCGTTATTGTTCCTATTTTCCCTTCAAAAGAACGGTTTTTATAAAACTTTACCCAGCCTAAAATCGGAATTTTGATTTTACTGTTTTCAAAATCAATCTTGACAGAACCGATATTTTTGAAAGTTGATTTATCATGATGCTTGGATTTGAACTTTGGAAAGCCAGTATGTTCTCTAAAAAATTTCGTAAAAGCAGAATCTAAACATCTTATAGATTGCTGTAAAGATTCGTTTGAAACTTCTTTAAGCCAAAGATGATCTTCTTTTTGTTTTAATAAAGTAAGTTCTTTACATAAGTCAATAGCAGATAGAGACTTTTTACTTTCTTGATATGCTTTTATTTTCCTATCAAGTGCCCAATTATAGATATAACGACAACAACCAAAAGTCTTTTCCATTTGAACGATTTGACTTTTAGTAGGATTCAATCTATATTTGAACGATTTAATCATAATGCAAACATACAAAATTAAAGTAAAATGGATTCTATTTACTTTATGTTTTAAAACATAATTATGAAAACTGATATATAATTGCTTGAGTTTTTGTTTCCATTAACGAGAGTGTAACACTAAAATGTTACATTTTAAAGTAATTTAACTCCATAGACTGCATTTTGTACAAAAACGATATTACTTTTGCAGCACAATCAAGTAACAACAATAAAATAACAAATTATGAAACCTTTCGATTTAGAAGAAGCAAAAGCAGGCAAACCCGTCTGCACAAGAGATGGTAGGAAAGTAGAAATTATTTCTTTTGAACACCCGATTAAAGGCTATCCCATCTTAGCAAAAGTATTTTTCTGTAAAGATGATTATGAAGAATTTACCTTTACAGAAAGTGGAACGTTTTTCGTTGCTGATAAAGAATCTGAAGCAGATTTAATGATGACAGAAGATGAAACGGAAATAGAAATCCCTTCACTCTGGACACAATCTTGTACAGAAGAAAACACAAAGATCAATTATACAATCAAAAACTAATAGAAGATATGGAAGTAAAGATGACGGAAAGACAAGCATTGCTTTATGAAGCGAGAAAGAAAAAGCTGTTTAGGGCTTTTATTATGACCTGTATGTGGGGCGGATTTGGGCTTTATTACACCGGTAAACCCATTATCGCATCCATCCTGACCATTTGTACCCTGTACAATATTTTAGGAGCTGTAGTGACCTTATTTAAGGTCGATCTGGTAAACTGTGTCGAGCACCTACTTTGGTTTACCGGATTTTGGATTTTCTCAATCCTGATAGCAGTTCCTCTGGCAGAGGACACAAACAACAATATTAAACGTGAAATTATCAAAAACAACAAGTAATATGAAAAGAGTAATTTTTATCAGTGTATTATTTACACTTATTTCAATGTGTAGTTTTGGTCAAGGAGATTTTATTCCTTTGAATCCATATCAAATTATGGACATTCACTTCAAAATTTTAAATTCAGATTCTAAGGATTCTTTGGTGGAAAGAGCGGATACAATCCTTCCTAAAGGAAGTTATGATCAAAGAATCGTTTGGGATTTTGACGGGAAATCTGTAGGATACAATCTTGTAATCGGTTGCCAGATCAATGTAAACGAAATGATAGGAGATGGTTTGGTTCCTGCGGTCGATTTTAGAATGAAATGTAGCTCCTACGATACAGAAAGACAAGTTTTCTTCTTAAATGACTTTCTCGACTATTTAAAAGAGAAAAAGGGATACAAAAACGAAAATATGCCTACTTTGAACGAAGCAAATCACAAAAAGATTGTGTTCCTTTGGAAAGGTGGTTTCAGTACGGTAGAAGTAAAAGATGATGGGTTTACAAGCGAAATGATCTTTACCAACTATTACGATATGAGCAAACAGAAAAAGAAATAGGAATATGGAAAGAAAAGTAAAATACTTTATAAGCAAAAGAAGAAGGCTCTTATACCTATATTATGAATGGGATGGAGATGTGATGAAAGCGTTCTTGTCGAACTTCTTCCTACGAGATATGAATGTAGAAGTCATTCCCAAAGAACAAAACAGATCAAATGAAAATTTATTGATGGTAGGATTTGCTCCAGGAAAGAGATTCCTATTAAGAATAGGTGATGGTATTCTACGTGATCCTAATTGGAGAGCTGCCAGACGAATGAGAAGAGAATATGGCAGGGATCAAAATCCTTTTCCCGGTCTTGTGGAAGTAACAGACGAAGAAAAGATACGATACATAGAAGAACAAAAAGAAAAAGGAATTATCAAATTCGACGAATCATTTGTAGAATCTTTACTACCTTTGGGCAAAAGAGTAGAAAACGAAAATGTTCAGGACAAAAACAAGTAAAAGATTTCAAACTGACGGGTAGGAACTATTGTGAAATACCTTCCTACCCAAATTTTCAAAAGCTGACATAGTGTGTTAAAATCATAATCTATACCAAAGCCTCAACAAAGTTTCTTCAATTCTTATTTTACTATTCGATGGATGGGTAGCGGTCATTTGATTTGCTACCCATTTTGTTTACCGCTGACAATATATATTCAATGATCTCGGTTTCTTTCATAATGAATCAGATGAAATTTTACCTAATCATTATATATGAACAAACATTGTTCATGCATCCCCACCCAATCCCCCCAACCCCCTTTCGACCTCCCAAAGGGGGCTATGTTGGGGAACAAGGACACTGCATTCTGTTTTTCAAAACTCGTAAACTTCGTTCTCAAAAACATCATTTGGTCAATGAAAAATTTACATTTTCCATTTTTCCCAACATTCTGTAGTAATTACATATATTATATAGAAAACATAAAGTTTTCTTATAACTATAGTCCCCGAAAAGCAATTTCGGCAATAGGAATTGCCTTCTATTGCCTTTCTTAGGACGATTACTTTCAAAGATTCCTTTTTTAGTAGGAGTACTTCTATTAAGAGAAAAAGAATGAAAAAGATATAGTAGTAACTCTTATTAAGAAAAAGAGAAGTAAAGGAGAAATAGGACAAAATAGGATTACTCCTATTAAAGAAAAGAGGGAAAGAAAAACACGCGCATACGCGCTTGAATGGAAAAATCGAAAAACAAGACTTAGGGATGGAGGGTGGGGAGGAAACCCTACGGGCGCACGCGAGACGGTGGCGAGACGTGCGAACGGGTGTCTGCATGTTGGTTTCGTAAAATTTTTCTCGTTTTTTTTGCATTTGTCGAATTTTGCTGTATCTTTGCACTATACAGAAACCATTTAAAATTTTGGTAACCGCAATACCAAACATCGACACAAAAGCACGTATATTTTTACGTGCTTTTTTTATGTCTTTAATTTTATTTGTTATCTTTGCATTGTTATATAAGATATGACATTTAAGTTCGTTGTATAATTTTAAATGGTTTTCATAAAATGGACATAACATCATTTATATTGCGGTCAGATTTAGAAAAGGCTGCTTTTGAAAAAAGAAAAAAATCCCTTGTAGCAAGATTAAAGAAAAGTGGCTACGATGATGATAGCATTAATGCTAAAGTGAAAACTTTCCGTGAAGAAGAAAATCATCACAATTTGGAAAAACTATCTTTCTCTTCGAAAGAAGAACTTTTGAACTTTGTTCGTAAAGTTTTTGGTGATATTTCTCGTAAGGTGGCTGTAAGACTTTTAGAAGAAAAGTTAACTTACGTTGAGGCTGTTCCCGTAAAGGAAGAGGGGGTAAAAACTTGGCGTTTTGTGATAACTAAAAGGTCTCATTATCGTAGAATGTTTAATCTTCCGAAATATCTTTTCTTTCCTATTGAATCTTTTAAATTCACTCAAAATCTTGCAGATAGTGAGTTAAGGCTTGGTATTCCTGAACGAACTATGCTTTGTTATCTTGAAAACAAAAGAAGGGTTATAAATTTTGTTTGGACACAGGCTTACAAAAAAGATTCCACTATTAAATGGAAACCTTGTTTATATATTTCTCATACAACTATGGCTTATGATTTGGGATGGACAGTTGATCAAGTTCGTTATACTTTAAAAAAACTATCTTATTATTTCGGTAAAGATTTCTTTAGAGAACCCACTCCAGAAGAAAAACTTGCCAGAAAAGACCCAAGAAGTTGGAATTTTCAAATCAATCTTCCTCCATTCCGGGAATGGAACGCTATTATATTGAGAAAGATACGTTTGTTTATACGTCATTCTGGACGTTCTGTCTTACGAAAAGAATATACTAAAGAAGAATATAAAGAGATGTGTAAATTGTCTCGTAAAAAAAGAAGAAACAAGGCATATCAAGAAAATTCTTCAAATGAAGGTAATAAAGAGTACGATAGGACAGTTTCTTTGGGAAGGATAATAAGAGAAAGCTGTTCTTGTATTTCTAAAGCCATGAAATGGAGAAAAAAGCGGGAACTTTTGAAGAAATATTTCCATGATTTTATTTTTGGAAAGCCCAAAAAAGAAAAGAAATACGTTCCTTCTCCTATTGCATCCGAATATTGGAGAAAGAAACGTGCTTCTGCCAAAGAAGATACTGATAAAAAGAAAGAGAAGGGGCGCAAAGAGAAGTCTTTTTATGGGACTGAATTTTGTCGAAAATCTAATGTTGGTCTATTTTACGCCACTACTTATGGCAATTACAAGAGAGTCGTTTCAAAAAATATAGCTTAGTCATGGAAAAGATTTTGATTAAAGTTAATGGTATAATTCATACTTTTGAAAGCATAAAGGAAACTGCAAAGCATAAGATAGAGTTTTTCGAACAAATGGAATCGCTTTTGAACGAAAGTCCTATTCAAAGGGTTTATAGCCATATCTTACTTAAGGATATGTTTATTGAAAATCCTAATGAGTTTTATAAGAAGTATATGGAAGGTCAACCTATTATAGAGATAGAAGAGTTTTTGATAGATTTATGTATAGTGGGGATCGACATAGACGAATATTTTGTTTGTGAGAATCAAGATAAACAAAAACGCGGATTTTGTGGAATAGCTAATTACAAAAATCTTTGTGAGACGATTGGAGAGGATAAGGATATTTTTTGTGAAGATGGTTATGATGAAGGTGGATATGATACTTTAGGTGAAATGCTTAATTTTCATTCTTCTACTAAGAAGGGATGTAAGAAAAAGGATATTGTTAAGCGGAGAAAGAAAAATAAGAACAAGAAAACTCATAGATAGCATGGAAAAGAAAATATTATCTATAAAAGATAGAAATAATTTATCAGAAGAAGAAAAGAAAAGCGTATTGGTTTTCTACAATGTTTCAGAAGAACAAAAGAAAGCGATAGTGGAGAGTTATAGCGGTAACCCGGAAGGATACAAGACTTCTATCCAAAAGATGCCGGAAACTGAACGCGAAGTGTCTCTACTGATAACTTCTGCATGTGGGATAGATATTAAGGATATTTAACATCAAAAATTGCAATTATTGAATACAAAAGTTGTATGTTTGCAGTCGAGATGAGATAGCTTAAAAAGTTGAAGTTGGGAAGTGATTCGCGATAGCTTCCCTCCTTCTTTTTGAAGGCTATGTGAGGTTGATGGGGAACGACCTTAATGTTTCCCAAAATTGAGGAGTTAATGCTACATATTCGGATGTGAAGTATGGAAGTGCCGGCTCCCCTATAGAAGTATAAACCGATACGATAAGTCCTGAAACACTGGCATTAAGGCTTCCTATAGGATGTCGTGAGATAATGGTTTCTCGTGAGAAAGGCTTCTTTTGAAGTAACACTGTTCACCGCGTCTTTGAACGTAGCTGTAAGCTCCTTCTTTTAAAGGCTTTGCCGTTACCTTTGATCCCTGTGCGGAGGGAGATCGGCACTTGTAAGCGATATGAGTACGGTTGCCGCACCAACATAGAAAGTGTCGCTTACAAGTTTTTCTTTTTAAATTGTTCTTTTATAGGAAAAAAGTTTTACTTTTGTATGTGTTGAATTATAAATGATTACGTCCATGAGTGTACAAGAATTTCCTATAAACGAATTTTTAAGCCTTGCAGAAAAGAATGGCTGGGAGGTTTATACGTTGGAACAGGTGAAAAACTTTGCTTCTGACGTTGTGAAAAGTATTGATCCTACTGAAAGGGAACATGGAGCTATAGACTTTGTGTCTCTGAATCGTGTTGTTGTGGTTGACGAAAACTTCAACAAATCTGTTGTATATTATAGAGAACCACAGATTGAGTGGAAGGATGCCGACCAAGAAACAATCGAAAAAGCCGGAGCAACCGGACTTCCTGTAAAAAACAAATTGGGTTTCTATAAAGACACCCCCGAAAATCGCCGAAAGGGAATTGTGGGTATGCCTTACAAGAAAGATACCGAGTATCAAAAGAAGAAATCAGAATCCGATAAAACTGACAAGAAAGAGTAAGCCTTATTGAGTGATGGGAAGAAAACAAAGAGTACATTATTTAAAGGCTTATTTGGGTAGCTTCTGTTATCCATTGCTTGTCGCTATTCCCCTTTCTCCTATTGTGGATTTAATAGAAAAATACATATTCAAAGATTGGGAGTTTTTGAAATTCCTTGTAGTTTTAATTGTAGTAGATACACTTGTTAGTTGGGTATTCCATTTGAAACAGAAGGATTTTTCTTCTAAAGGAATTGGAATGATTTTTACTAAACTTTTTGTATATGCTTGCTTGCTGATTGTAGCACATGTATTGGGTGGATATACAATCAATGGGCAATCTACAGAAACATTCACTTGGTTTCGGTCTTTGATGTGTACAGCTCTTATTGTAAGAGAGGCTGTTTCTATTGTGGAAAATTCAGGTAAGATAAATCCCAATCTTGTACCTTCATGGATTAAAAAATATTTAAGGGACTTTGACGAGAACGGATTTTTGAAAATGAAGGAAAGAAATAACCCTCCTTCTATTTAGAAGTATAGAAACTAAAATTTTTTGAGATATGAGACTATATAGATTTGTTGATACAGATAAGGGAATTAATGTAGTGGTTGTCACAGATGGTTCTTGTGAACAAAAAAGAGTGTTTATCACAGAATCACCTCGTGGTGTTGTAACTCCGGGTTCTGCTAATGCTACAGAAGATGAAAAAGCTGGAAGTGATGCTTTTCTTGCTTTGGGTTGGAAATGGAAAGTCGGTGAAAGTGTACAGCATGAAGAATTGGTAGAATTTGCCGAAAATAATGCTCTTACATTGACGATTGAACCGCAGGGATTGAACGAAATTGTTTCCGTAAAGGCTTCTTGGAATAGTAGCAATATTTGTATCTTAGAAATTGCTACGGCTGTTCCGGCTGAAAAAGAAGTGGAGATTTATTTTCCCAATACAGTAACGTTAAAGGATTCTGTGGGACGTTATGGAACAATTAGAGGTGACAAGAAAGTGCTTATTTCAAAAGTAAACGGACGTACACCTATGGAATTTTCTTTGGCTGATCTTGGTTTGTCCCAAAAGGAAGATTTGAACCTTGTTGTTATGTCTGATGATGGTGTTCAGAAGTTCGAAGTAGTGGCTCATTAATTTTAGAAGCTATGTTAAGACTTCTTTTTACAACAAAGGATTTAAGCAAGCAAATGACTGTCATAACTGATGGTATTGACAGTCAGATGAATGTCTTTGTGACTGAAAATACGGTAGGTGATATCGAGTATTATAAATCTCTTGGTATTGTAATTGATGCCGGTGTCACCTATAATATTGGTAAGTTCAAAGAATGGTGTCTTGCTAATGGATTGGGTCTTATTGGCTATCCCGAAGGACTGGAAGAAGAAAAAATAGTTTATGTGAATGTTCTCGACAGGACAGAATACACGTTTGCATTGCAGACAAAATCACTTTCTTTTGTCAATACGGGAGAAAGCAAGAATTTTGTCGTTACTTCCAGCAAACAGGAATATCGTGAGGGTGCGCCTTATGGAAAACCTATAGCCGTTGCCATTCAGATTAAAATTTCCGGTACAGGGTTTTCCGGTAACGCAGGGATAAGTCAAATTTCTGCTACAGAAAATCCTACCGATAAACAAAGAACTGGTACAGCTACAATCATTCAGGATGAGAGTGGAAAAACAGCAACCATTTCTTTAAGTCAAGCTGCATCCGTTATCACTTATGAAAACGCTATTTCAGCTAACAAGACAACTCTTACTTTTGCAGCAACAGCAGGAGATCAAGTAGTCACAATCACTTCTACCAGACAAAAGAAGCTGAACGGTAAGAACAGTGGTGCTCCTACAACTGTAAACACTACAGGAAAAGTAACCGGTACGGGTTTTTCTTTGAAAACTCAATCGGGAGCAAACTATACCGTTTCTGTTGCTGAAAATACAAATGAGACTACCGGAAGAACAGGGACTCTTGTTGTGACACAGGAAGGGTCGGGAGCAAAATCAATTACGATTAATTTAAGCCAGCCAAAGGCAACTGTTGCTTATGTTTATAATTTGTCTTCTAATCCTTCAAGGGTGGAATTTGCTGCTACGGGTGAAACAAAAACGCTTTCCATTTCTTCTACAAAACAAAAAACAGTAAATGGAAAGAATAGTGGTAGCCCTGTGGCTGTGAATTATACAACGACAG
>UMKM01084484.1_pt1 | contig 10485 bp, 7 predicted proteins | sample 1966331 | NCBI WGS metagenome assembly UMKM01 (sample SAMEA4836176, study PRJEB28245) | human gut metagenome | biome: gut microbiome; material: fecal sample | place: Denmark | collected 2008 | reverse complement strand
CTTCCGATCATGTACACCTTATCCGGACACGGAGAAAAAGATCTGGATTCCAGCTTTAAAGAAGATATCCAGAAAGCAAACATTGATATCAAGGAGCTGAACCTTCTCACAGAGGGAAAGGTTCCGGATGATGCAGACTGCCTGATGATCGTATCTCCGACCAGTGATATTTCCGAGGAAGAAAAAACAGAGCTCCTGGATTATCTGGAGGCAGGCGGAAAAGCTATGATCTTCTCGGATTATACACAGGATGATCTGCCGAACTTTGATGCGGTTCTTGAAAACTATGGTGTAAAGTGTGCCGAGGGAATCGTATTTGAGGGTGATAATCAGCATTATGGAATGCAGATGCCATATTATCTTGTACCAACAGTCAACAGCACAGATGCAAGCTCTGAGACAGCTTCTGCAGGCTCCTATGTACTGGCACCGTATGCGCAGGGCATTCAGAAAACAGATGATGTAAGAGATACCGTAACCATCGACAGTATCCTGACAACCTCTGACAAGGCTTACTCCAAAACAAATATGCAGAGCAGCAATATCGAAAAGGAAGACGGAGATGTAGACGGACCGTTTGATCTTGGTGTTGCCATCACTGAGAAACTGGATGATGATAAGGAAACACAGATCGTTTACTACTCCACAGCAAATCTGATGGAGAGCCAGATAAACCAGATGGTATCCGGCGGAAATGAAAAGCTCCTTCTGGAGTCCTTAAACTGGATGACCAGCACAGACGACAGTAATTCCGTTTCTATTCCATCCAAGAGCCTTGAGTCCACAAGCCTGACAGTAACCGATTATGCTGCAGCCTTCTGGAAGATCTGTACCATTGGTCTGATCCCGGGAGTGTTCCTTGTTGCAGGATTTCTGATCTGGCTTAAGAGGAGAAAAGCATAATGAAAAAATCGACCAAACTTGTTTCAGCAGTTGTTGTTCTGGCAGTTCTCGGCGGCGTTTATGTGGGACTGAACACCTACGTATCCAAAGAAGAAAAGACAGAGAGCAGCGAAGAGGAAAGCAAAACAGAAGTGTTTTCCGTGAAAACGGATGACATTAAATCTCTGGAATTTATCGTAGACAAGAAGGAAGTGACCTTTGAGAAAAAAGATGATTCCTGGGTGAAAAAGGATGAGACTGCTTTTCCTGTAAATCAGACAACTCTGGATTCCGCAGCTTCCGCCATCAAAAAGGTGGAAGCGGACAGAGTCCTGGAGGATGTGGAGGATCTTACGGAATACGGGCTGGATTCTCCATCTAACACAGTAACCGTTGATACCGCTGATGGGACAACGAAGCTCAACATCGGAGATGAGAATACGTCTACGAATCAGTATTACATTTCCAAGGATGATGATGACAGCACGGTATATGTAGTGGCAGCGGACACAGTGTCTCCGTTTATGAATTCCCTTTACGATTATGCACAGGGAGAAGATTTCCCAACAATTGATTCTTCCACAGTGAAAAAGGTCCAGGTCAGCGAGGATAAAGATTCCTATGTCCTGGAAGAAAATTCCGACGGAGCTACATGGGATGTTTCCGGTGACGGAAGCAGCGATAAAGAGTCTGCCGATACAACGGCAGCAGGAAACGTAACCTCCGGACTTGGAAGCTTTGCATTTGACCAGTTTGTAAACTACAATGCAGAGGATCTTTCCCAGTATGGTCTTGATAAGCCCTATGCGACGATTACAGTGGATTATCAGGAAGAGGTGAAGAATGACAGCACAGACAGTACAGAATCCGGAAAAAACGATTCTACGGCCTCTGAGAGCAATTCTGAGAGTGGCGACAGCGCTGACACGGACAGCAGCTCAGAAGATGCAGACAGCAAGACAACCACAGTGGATAAACAGCTTGTCATTTACGTTGGCGATGAGGCAGGAGATGGCAGCAGATATGTAACGGTAGATAACAAACAGATCTATACAATGTCAACGGATACACTGAGTGCAGTTATTGACAAGACGCCGTCAGATCTCTGGTCACTGATCGTCAATTATCTGTCTGTAAAAAATCTGGATCAGCTCCAGGTTACTTACGGTGAAACAACAAGTACTGTAAATGTTTCACGTGAAACATCCACAGATGATGACGGAAACGAAAAAGAAACAACAACCTATCAGCTAGATGGTAAGGAAATAGAAAGTACAACCTTTACCACCTTCTACAACAAGCTGATAAACATGGCAGGACAGAAGAGACTGACAGACGTTTATACACCAGCTGCAGACCCGGAGATGACCGCTGTATTCACAGACTCTGACAAGAACCAGACAACCGTTACCTTCTACACATATGACACAAACTATTATGCAGCTGTCGTTGGAGACAAGGTATTTCTTGTAAACAAAATGACAGTAAAAGAAATGTTCAATGCATATGAAACCATGGTAAACGGTGAAACAGAGACAGAAGCCACAGCAACACCAACAGCTGAGGCGGAAAAATAAAATATTAAGAAAATAAATAAAAACACCTCGGAGATCCGCAAACAATAAGGTGATCTCCGAATATCCGTTTGATGATCAGATATTCGGAGACACCACACAGATCAGGATTTTCCGGGGTGTTTTTATGTTGCTATTATTTTACGGTCCTTACAGATGAATAAGGTCCGTATATTTTTTTACCGTTTGTGATGCGGTATGCACGGATACGGTATTTGGTTGCGGTGCCTGGCTTTTTATCGGTGTAGGTTGTATTTTTTGTATTGCCGATAGCTTTCCAGGTTTTACCCTGAAGACGGTAAATGGGTAGCATAGGTGATGATTCCGTCTGTTTTTGCGGTCAGTGGATTAGATGCATACCAGGTTGCTTTTTCATTGAAAACCGCAGGCTTGCAGTCAGAAAGAGCTCCGGTTTGTGAGTAGATCTGAGAAGTCATATTGCCGCTTCTTCTGAATCTGACAGGAGTGTTTCTGAACTGAAATCTGCTGCATAGATCAGGCACGGTGTACTGGCGATCATGGCAGCGGAGATCATAAGGGATAGCAGTTGGGTTGTTCTCTTTTTCATAGATTTCTTCCTTATGTATGCGTGAATTTTTTGTTGCATGTAAGTCTCTTATGTATGCGTGAATTTTATGTTGCAGGTAAGTCACTGTAATTGTCGCGGCTTGATTTGCGTAACTGTGCAGGGATTTACCTGATCAGATCTAACCAAATGAGGATGCTTTTATCCGCTTGATTTTCTGTAGCTGCTATAATTGTAGCGTGGAGAATTGGTGGAGACAACATAAAAAAAACTGTACAGAAGCTCATCTGAGCAACTGTACAGTTTTAATTTTTCTATATCTAACAGAAGGTTCGGGGGAGCTTCTGTCAGTAACTAAGTATTATGCAAGACCTCTTTCTTCCAGCCAGTCGAAGAGAACAACTTTTTCTGCTTTCTTTCTCTTGGTCATGTGATTGAACTGAAGGATCGTCAGGATCGTGAAGATCACTAACAGTGCAACCATTACAATAATAGAAGTGGTAATGCTCCGGCCACCGCTGATCGTTGCACGGAATGCGTCGACCGTATAAGTAAACGGAACGTATGCATGGATCTTTGCAACGAATGAAGGTGAAACCTCAACCGGATAAGTTCCGGCAGATCCTGCAAGCTGAACGACCATGAATACCAGCATCAGGAAGCTTCCTACTTTACCAAGAGTAATGTTGAAGAAGTACATGATAGAGGTAAAGGTCATTGATGTCAGGCAGGCGAAGAGTACGGTTTTGCCCATCTCTGCAGGTGTGAATCCGTTAAATGCACGTAACAGCAGGATCAGGCAGATTCCCTGAAGGATCGCTACCGGATAAAGGACGGAAGCCTTGCTTGCCCACCATGCGAAACCGGATTTCAGTTTGCCCTTATACTGAGCCAGAGGATACATCAGGCAGAATGCCAGTGCGCCGACCCAGAGGCCTACAGACATCATGTAAGGTGCCATTGCGTGTCCGTTATTCGGGACATCGGTAAGTTTTGTTTCATCGTTCACAACAGGAGTTGCGAACATTTTGATCGTTTCATTACTTGCTGAATTGTCTTTTACAGTGGTAGCTCCATCGCTGAGGCTTGTGGTCAGTGTCTTGGAACCGTCTTTCAGTTCTTTCATACCGCTTCCAAGCTTCTTGGATCCATCATACAACTGAGAGGAACCGCTCTGGATCTGGGCAGCGCCATCTGCAAGCTGTTTTGCACCATTGTTAAGTGTGCTGTTGTTGCTTACAAGCTTCTCGGTACCGCTGAGAAGTGTTGAGGTACCGTTTGCTAATGTCTTAGTTCCGTTTGCAAGAGTAGTAGCACCGCTGGAAAGGGTTTTGGCTCCTGTTGAGAGCTTTTTGGTACCGTCTGTAAGAGCGGAGCTGTTTTCGGAAAGCTTAGCAACACCATCGGTGTAGGTTGTGATTCCGGTTGTCAGTGTTCCGGAACCATCGGCTAATGCTTTTGTTCCATCTGCAAGAGTAGCAGCACCGCTGGAAAGAGCATTGGCTCCTGTTGCCAGTTTCTTGGTGCCGTCTGTAAGAGCAGCACTGTTTTCGGAAAGCTTTGCAATACCATCGGTGTAAGTTGTGATTCCATTTGTCAGTGCCTTAGAACCATCTGCCAGCTGACCTGCACCGGATTTGATATCCGGAAGTGCGTCAGTGATCTGTTTGCCGGCTGTTTTCAGATTTTTTGCACCGTCATTGAGCTGCTTATCATAAGATGTCAGTTGGTCAAATCCATCGTTCAGAGCTTTGATTCCTGCTGCTGCTGCCGGGAAGGCTTTGGCAGTGCCGTCTTCCAGAGACTGAAGTCCTGCGGAAACATTCTTGGTTCCTGTGTTTACAGCCTGTGCCCCTTGGTACAGCTGGGTAACACCTGCAGAAAGCTGAGCGATCAGATCTGTAGGAAGCTGACTTGTAGCTGCAGATAAATGCTCTGCACCTGCGCTCATGGTTGTTGCACCTGCACTCATCTGGTTTGCACCATCTGTCATGGTTGTGGCACCCTCAGAAAGTGTGCCGGCACCCTGAGTCAGTCCTCCGGAGATCTGACTCAGTCCGGAAGCTGCTTCGTTAAGCTTGGAAGCAACAGCATTCAGATTTTCCTGAGTAGAAGAGAGCTGACCGGATACACCAGCTGCAAGCTGTGAAACCTGATCAGAATAGCTGCTCATGTAAGAACCGTCCACGCCAGTCATTCCACCGGCTACGCTGTTTAAAGCGTTGATCACATCATTCAGAGCTGCTGCGGAAATGGTTCCGTCCTCAGAAGCGGTTGCCTGAATCGCCTGAAGCTGTGCTGCTAAATCGGTCATTGTCTGTCCGGCAGTACCGATCTTGGTATTTGCATCAGTAAGTGCCTCCGTTGTCTGCTGTCCGTATCCTGTAAGGATGTTGCTGACCTGATCACCTACCTGTGAGAACTGTGTGCCTGCATTCTGGAGAGCAGGGATCAGACTGTCTGTGATACTGCTGCTGGTCTGACTTGTGATGCCTGCGGCCTGAGTGATATATCCGGCTGCGTTGTTGATTCCGTCTGCCGCATTGTTCATACCAGCTGCAGCACTGTTCATACCAGTTGCGGCTGTGTCCATACCATCCTTTGCGGAAGTAAGGCCGGCTGCAAGCTTGTTGATGGATTCCTGTGTTGTTCCCTCTTTCAGAGCAGAAACCTTATCGTTCAGGGCTTTCAGTCCGTTTTCCAGCTGCTGTGTTCCGGATATCAGTGACTGTGAGTCATCGGTTCCTTTGGTAACACCGGTATTCAGCTGAGAGATACCATTGGAAACTGTTGTGAGTCCGTCTTCAAGTTTTGCAAGCTCTTTGGCACCGGCTGCGAGTTTGCCAGCACCAGCCACATAGGTGGTAGTTCCATCTGCAAGAGTGTCAGCACCAGCTACATACTGTGTTGTTCCGTCGGAAAGAGTATCAATACCTGCACTTAATGCATTTGCACCGGATTCCAGGCTGCTTGCGCCGGATTTTAGCGTATCAGAATTTTTATTAAGCTCATCCACACCAGCGGTGTACTGCTGAACACCTTCATCCAGAGTATCTACACCGGTTGTCAGCTCAGGAACCTTTTCTGTCAGAGCTGCAACGCCGCTGTTCAGCTGGTTTGCACCGGATTCCAGGCTGCTTGCACCGGATTTCAGTGCATCAGAATTTTTATTAAGCTCATCCACACCAGCGGTGTATTGCTGAACACCTTTATCCAGAGTATCCACACCGGTTGTCAGCTCCGGAACCTTTTCTGTGAGGGTTGCAACGCCGCTGTTCAGCTGATCTGCACCATTGTCCAGGCTCTTTGCGCCATCGTTAACCTTTGCAACACCATCGGTGTAGGTCTTAAGACCTTCGGTGAGACTGTCAGCACCGCTTACGAAAGTAAGAGTACTGGTGGAAAGCTTCTTAAGGTTTTTGGTAATTGTTTTGTTACCATCAGCTGCTGTATTCAGTCCGTCTTCGATCTTTCCGGATCCGTCTGCAGCTTCCTGCATTCCGTCACCTGCTTCTGAGATAGAATCAAAAACGGTTTCTGTATAGGTTTCCGTAACCTTGGAAGCAATGTTATCACGAAGCTTCAGCATTGCTGTTTCACTGAGCTTGGAGGCGATATAGTTGGTTCCAGGGTTTGTCTCATAGGATAGCTCCATTTGCTTTGGATCGTCGTCCATTACAGTGGCTGCGTTTGCGGAGAAATTTTCCGGGATTTTGATAACCATGTAATAGGTTCCATTGGCCAGACCGTCCTCTGCTGTCTTGCTGTCTACAATGTTAAATGCCATTGAGTCGTTGTCTTTCAGCTCATCCGTCATGTCCTTACCTATGCTTAAGGTCTTGCCATTATACTCGACAGGTTTGTCTTCGTTTACCACGGCCACTGGCAGGCTGTCTACGTTTCCGTAAGGATCCCACATGGATTTCAGAAACAGACCTGCATAGATGATCGGGATTACGATAATGGCGATTACGACGATAAGCATGAGCTTGTTACGAAGTAAGCTTTTCCATTCGTTTTTGATCATATTACCTATCCCTTTCTTATTAAATTGTATTATCAAACATAGTTGATTAATCAAACTTTATTCCAGTAATGGTGACGAGATCTATTAATCATATTAAAATCTATTAATAGCTTAATGCTCCATTATCAAACAAAGTGTTGATTTTCTTTACGTGATGTATTATACTAAACACATACCACAGATACAACCATTAAATCTTTACTGAATGTATATTAATAGACGGAAATAATGGAAGTGTCTATTACAAATAAAAAACTGCATAATAGACAAAAAGTACGTTATTTCCTTTGAATTTATGTGCAGTTGGTAATATTAAATGCAGACAGGATTCCTATGTTTCAACACAAATATGCAGCAGATATCTGGTATCGTGTAGGTCGGCGTCGTTAACAATTTTGATCTTGTCAATTCTTAACAACAGCAGATATCTGGTATCATGCAGATCGGCGTAGAGAAAGCGAATGCTTTTATTCGTTTGAAGGATGCATTATGCATTGTATGACAGTTGCAGAGTATCGTAAGTAACAGGTGATTGAGGCGGAGGAAACGTGCTTGCTTTTTTGAATTGCAGGGGGAATTAAGATGGCGGAAAAAGTTGACAGAAGAGTACGTAAGACCAAGGCACAGTTGCGAGCGGGGCTTGCCCGTCTTATGCAGAAGAAGAGTATTAAGGAAATTACGGTAAAGGAACTGGTGGAAGAAGTTGATATAAACCGCTCCACATTTTATCTTCACTATACAGATATCTATCAGATGCTGGAATCCATAGAGGCTGAATTGATGGAGGAAATCACGCATCTGGTGGCAGACTATCCTCTGGATCCTCTTAATAATAAGGAGAGCTCGTATCCTTTTATTGAGCAGATATTTACGATCCTGGATCATAATAAGGATATTTGTATCGCACTTCTTGGAAAGAATGGAGATATGGCTTTTGTGAATCGTATAGAAAAACTGATCGCAGATACAGTGCTGCATCGCTTGTCAATTCGTCTGCCGAAAGACAACCGTGATATTGAGTATGCGTATGCGTTTTGTCTGAATGGATGCGTGGGAATGATCAAGACATGGCTGTCTTCTGAGAATCAGGAGAGTACACAGCATATGGCAGAGCTGACACATAAGCTGATCGATAATACAACACACATGTATCTGGAGCAGGCACTTAGATAAGAGAAATGTCCGGATGCATGCTGTGAGTCTGGTAAAAAATAAAGAGTATTGTTTCACGTTTGTTTGAGGGAAAACTCATGTTTCACGTGAAACAGTACTCTTTTTTTATTGGCTTTTTGTTGGTTTATAGCATTTCCACAAATTACTGCATGAAGCTCAACGGCTCCGAACATAAACAATGTTCTTTTGATACGTTGATCTCCAAAATTATTATAGATAAATTTTGATGCCGGATCATAAGTTGCTTTTACAGGAAAATAGCTACCTGTTCCAGGAAATGTTCCGGATCTTCCAGATGAGGAAGATGTCTGGTTTCCGGGATCACAGAGGTTTCAATGGAAGAATTCAGCTTCTGATATTCCTCTGCGATAAGAGAAGCGGAAGCTTCTTTTTCTCCGGAAATAATATAGATGCATGCATCGGAAGATTCTACGGCATTATTAATGCTGATATTCAGGTATTTGCCAATGTAGCTGGAATACAGATATTTGGCGTTGGAACCACCCTTGTGAGCGGATTCATAATAGGTGTCTACCAGTGTATCTGTTACATGGAAGGGATTGTAGAACAGCTTTTCCATAAACAGATTGCTGATGGATTCGCGGGAAGCTACCATATGATAGATCAGAGTTCCGAAAATCGGAAGCTCGATAAAATACTTAAAGAGCTTGTTGTCTTTACAAGGTGCCTGCTTCAGGGAACTGAAGCTTGGTGGATTGACCAGCATGATCTTGCGGAAATGGTCGGAATTGTTACGGTAAGCCATGATCGCAAAAGAACCTGAGAAACCACTGGCAATAACATCGGTTTCCTCACGAATCACATTCTTGGCAAAATCACAGAGTAACTGAGCAAATACAAAATTGGTATAAGTAATATCCGGTTTTTCGGAACGTCCACATCCAAGAAGATCAATGGTGTAAACGGTATGTTCGGTTGCGAGCTGCTTCTCTATGGCATTCCATTCATAACCGGAAGCACCTGGCATGATATCATGAATAAGAAGAATAGGGGTGCCATGTCCCTGTTTTGTATAAAAAATCTTTCCAAAACGCCAGTCATAGGTTTTACTGTGTGGCTGTTCCAGCATATCTTTAAGCTGAGATGTGGCATCTATGAAACGGTTAGCAATATGAATAACACCTGCGGCAGTTCCGACTAAAGCTGCAAGAGTAAGTAGTCTGTGTCCATTTTTCTTCATTAAAAAGCCTCCTGGAATTCGTAAAAATAATCAGGACAGATGTAACGTAATTCAGGTATCTGATCTGATTTTTTCTGAATATTTCTTTGCTTTATTATACGACAGGAACGAAAAATTTACAATGCTTTTGTGGGAACCCTAACCTTGTTATTGTATGCTGACGCTACTGTCCATTCTGTTCTTGGCGATGATCGCTAAGTTGCTGTTCGTTCTGCTTTCAGTAACGCGCTTCGCAATGCAAAGAATTTATGTTGATCGCATAAATTGGTGCGGTATGGCTTCGGGCTTTCTGCGACCTTCGTTTATAAAAAATTACGGAATATTATCAGTGAACAGTAAGTAGCATCGCCAATATGCTTTATGATACATAGAAATCAGATTTGGAACCGAATCAAGTAAGTCCCCTGCTTTAATTGCGAAGAGCAATAAGCAGAGGGTGGGGACTTACTTGTATCAGGAGAAGGAAAAGCTCCTTCTGATAAACTGCGAAGCAGTTATTTGGTTATGAGCAAGTAGCGAAGCGGATGCTGTTTTATCCGCTGGAATGCTTTTATACTTCAGTAAAATACCAAGTGTTTCACGTGAAACATTGGACTTGTTATCCGACAGAGCTGATGCTATACAGGATTGCCGAGGATGATGTTGATAAGAGTTTTGTTCAGCATCAGTGTGCGGTTCCATGGATTGAGAATTACTCCCTCAACAGACGGTTCTTGCAATGCAGAAGCAAAAATCTTATCAATATCTGCGGTAAATGTGGACATGATCTTATCACTGCCTTTTAACTCTTCGTCAAAGCTGGTAAATGCAGCCCACCATTGTTTTCCATCGTTGGTTTTGATCGCATGAAGAGAAATTTTTCCATCACCTTTTGGAGGTTCTACAGCAATGATCAGCTGTGCCTGCTCCTGCATTCTGTGACGGATTACGGTGAGAGTATGAGCAAGCATTTCTTCGGTTGCTTCTTTTTGGAGTGCTGCAATGGCAGTTTCGATCTTTTCATTGCCATTTAAAGTCTTGTCTAATTGTTCTTTATAGAAATCGTTGCGATTATTTGTGGTGTTCATGTATAAAATATTCCTTTCAATCAGATGATAAATGA
>UMKM01072307.1_pt1 | contig 10563 bp, 7 predicted proteins | sample 1966331 | NCBI WGS metagenome assembly UMKM01 (sample SAMEA4836176, study PRJEB28245) | human gut metagenome | biome: gut microbiome; material: fecal sample | place: Denmark | collected 2008 | reverse complement strand
TTTGTTCTTTTTCTTTTTTTGCGTATTCATCTATTATACCTCCACTGACACATAATTCCATGTTCCATAACACATTCCCCATACATATCTATTAGCCGTCCTACTCCAACCATCTGCTATTCTAATATATATACTATCATAATCATCATATCTAAATTGCATGTAACCTAAAGCTATAACTGAATGATTTTTATATTTATAATGATCGTGTAACATTAGATGAACTGGTCTACCGCAGTCCAATTCTTCAACTATATCTTGTCCATTATTTGTATGTTCATGAAAATTAGCATCACAACTTAACCCCATTCTCATAAAATATTCTTGATATGCTCCTGCAATTTTATTTTCTTTGGTTCCATTAGTTAAATCAGTCTCCATTAATGAATAAAAATACCAAAAACTTTCATTCCATGAATCCCAAAACTTAAGTTTCCCATATTTAGCTTCATTTTTGTCAGCCCAATATATACACAAATTAACTGCTGCCGTTGGTGAGCATACTGCTCCACTTGAAAAATCTGTCATATCCTTAAATTGTAATCTATCCGTTACTAATGAAAAATATGAACTTAAATTGTATCCAGATTCATAAAGTACTGGATTAAAAATAAAACCATCTCCTTCATTGTCAGGTGCATTACTATCTCCAGTATTATAATTATGTATATATTCATTCCAGACATCTGCATAATTATTTACAATATTCTCAGAATATTGTAAATCTTTTTCTCCTAATTCGCAAAAAGAAGCATCTGATATGTCATATATTTTGCCTTCATTATCATTAAATACTTTACATGCATATGTATTGTCTAGAATACTTCTGTATATTTTACAAAATGAGTTATCTATTTGACGCTCCTCTGATATCGTATCAATTGCAATTGAAATAAAACTTTCTCCTGTATCAGAATATTCTATTATCGGATATGTTTCACTTGTTGCTCCTGTTATTACATAACCAGCCACATCTCCATCATAATTTTCTAATTGAAAATAGTATGAATTAATATTGTTGTTAAAATCAAACAATGCTTTTCTTTCACTTATTCTTACGCCATTCTTCCATATATCTGGTTTATCTACTGACATTATACTTCTGATATGTTGTATTGCTACTTTTTCAGCATCGTTGATTGTATATAATGTTATTGCATTTTCTCTAATTTCATAAGCATTTACAACCTTTAAATTTGAAAATACTAAAAAAAATATTAACATTAGTGCCATTATTCTGTTTTTTGTTTTCATTCGCGTACCTCCATCATTCTAATTTATAAATGTCATCAGTGACTTTTTATTTTTACACCTCCTCCTTATTAGAAAACATATTCTTTTCAAGTCTTGTTCTTTTAATCACGATTCTATTTCCTTTAATTGGAAAATATCATAATTTGACATTTTATTCAATAAATGTTGTCTCATCTGTAGTTTATTATGTCTCAACTGTATATTTTGATATTAGTTTGTGTTTTCTGTTTGTTATGCCAGAGATTTACCCATAATTTATTATGTTTACCACATCCTATTTTCTTCAGAATCCGCCTCGCAATGTACTCCCTTTCCTTCGGCTGTATCCTTTCTGCTACTAGAGCGGATTAGGTATTTTCATCCGTTATAAACGTGCGCCACTAAGCGCACACTAAAAAAACGACAGAAATTTCTTCCTGCCGTTTCTCTTAACATATATATTATCAATCTAAGAAGCCTGCTCAAACTGCGAATTATAAAGGTCAGCATAGAAACCGTTCTTGGCAAGAAGCTCATCATGAGTTCCCTGCTCAACGATATCACCATCCTTCATAACAAGTATCACATCAGCATCTTTGATGGTTGAAAGTCTGTGTGCAATAATAAAGCTTGTTCTGCCCTTCATCAAATTATCCATAGCCTTCTGGATTCGCTCCTCTGTTCTTGTATCAACAGAAGATGTTGCTTCATCAAGAATAAGGATTGGATTATCTGCAAGGATTGCTCTTGCAATTGTAAGAAGCTGCTTCTGTCCCTGTGAGACATTGCTTGCGTCCTCGTTAAGCTCACAATCATAACCGCCCGGAAGAGTCTCAATAAAGTGATGGGCGTTAGCTGCCTTGGCTGCTGCAATAACTTCCTCATCAGTTGCGTCAAGCTTTCCGTATCTGATATTTTCCATAATTGTACCTTTATAGAGCCATGTATCCTGAAGAACCATTCCAAATGCGTCTCTTAGTTCTCTTCTGTTGAAATCCTTAACATTATGTCCATCAACAAGAATAGCTCCATCATTAACATCATAGAATCTCATAAGCAGTTTAACAATAGTGGTCTTACCTGCACCTGTCGGTCCAACGATAGCAACCTTCTGTCCAGGCTTAACATTTACACTGAAATTCTTGATGATAGTCTGGTTCTCATTGTATCCGAATCTTACATGCTCGAAATCAACCTCGCCCTTAATTCCTTCTGTAGAAACAGGATTCTTAACAGTCTGGTCTTCCTCTTCTTCATCAAGAAATTCAAATACTCTCTCAGAAGCTGCTGCCATAGACTGTACCTGATTGATAACCTGAGCAATCTGCTGGATTGGCTGTGTGAAATTCTTCACATACTGGATAAATGCCTGAATATCACCGATTGTTATAACATTTTTAATAGCAAGAAGACCGCCGGTTAATGCAACACATGCGTAACCTAAGTTACCTACAAACATCATGATTGGCTGCATCATTCCTGAAAGGAACTGTGACTTCCATGCTGAACCATAAAGGACATCATTAGTCTTGTTAAATGAATCAACCATATCCTTTTCTTTATTAAATGACTTAACAATCATATGTCCGCCATAAGTTTCCTCAATCTGTCCGTTAATATGTCCAAGATACTCCTGCTGTGTTTTGAAATATCCCTGTGACTTCTTAACAACGAAAGAAACAAGTCCCACTGATATTGGAAGTATTATAACCGCAATAAGTGTCATAAGCGGTGAAATGCTTAACATCATAACAAGAACACCAATCATAGTAGTTAAAGATGTAATGATTGTTGTAATACTCTGGTTGAGTCCCATTCCAAGTGTATCAACATCGTTAGTAATTCTTGATAACACCTCACCATATGTCCTGCTCTCGAAATACTTCATAGGCATACGGTTAATCTTCTCGCTGATTTCTTTTCTTAATCTGTAGCAGACCTTCTGTGTAATGCCTGTCATTATCCAGCCCTGTACAAAGTTAAATACTGCACTTGCGGCATACAGACAAAGCACGAATATAAGAATTGTTCCAATCTTTCCAAAGTCAATTCCACCAGTTCCACCGATTTTCTTTACAAGACCTTCTGACAGAGCTGTAGTTGCCTTACCAAGAACCTTCGGACCTACAACAGAAAATACTGTTGAGCATACAGCCATAACTGCAACAAATATTATCGCAATCTTATAGCTTCCAATATATCTTATAAGCTTTCCTATTGATCCTTTGAAATCCTTGGCTTTCTCAACAGGTGCCATTCCTCTTCCCGGAGGTCCCATTCTTCTTTTCGGTGGCATTTTGATATTTTTATTATCTTCCATACTGACTAGGCCTCCTTTCCAAGCTCTTTAGCAGAAAGCTGTGAACTTGCAATCTGCTGATATGTCTCACATGTCTTCATAAGTTCTTCATGCGTTCCCTTGCCAACAATCTTACCATCATCCATAACAAGAATCTGATCTGCATGAAGGATTGTGCTGATTCGCTGAGCTACAATAATAACAGTGGCATCAGACACATTTGCAGCAAGCTCCTTACGAAGAATTGCGTCAGTTTTTAAATCAAGTGCTGAAAAACTGTCATCAAATATAAACACTCTTGGGTGCTTTGCTATTGCTCTGGCAATAGAAAGTCTCTGCTTCTGACCGCCTGAAACATTAGTACCGCCCTGTGCTATAGGACTGTCATACTTCTCAGCCTTATTATCAATGAACTCAGTTGCCTGTGCAATCTGTGCTGCCTTAACGACATCTTCATCGCTTGCATCAGGATTACCGAATCTTAAATTACTTGCAATAGTACCAGAGAAAAGCATTCCCTTCTGAGGCACGTAACCAAGCTCACTTCTTAAGTCATGCATAGAGATATTTCTTATATCATGACCATCAATAGTAATGCTTCCTCCTGTAACATCATACAATCTTGGAATAAGATTAACGAGCGTTGACTTTCCACAGCCCGTACTTCCTATAATTGCTGTAGTCTTACCCGGCTCTGCTTTAAATGTAATATCCTCAAGTGCGTTCGCTTTAGCACCCGGATACATGAAATTTACATGATTAAACTCAACTACACCCTTTGCAGACTCAATTGTCTCAGGATTCTCAGAGTCTTCTATTGAAGAATGTGTATTAATAACTTCATCTATACGGTCAGCTGCAACCATCGCTCTTGGAAGCATTACAGACATCATTGTAAGCATAAGGAATGACATAACTATGAGCATCGAATATGTTATAAATGCAGTCATAGAACCTACCTGCATAACTCCGGCATCAATTCTGTGTGCGGCAACCCACACGATAAGAACTGACAAACCATTCATGATAAACATCATGCTTGGCATCATGAATGTCATTGTTCTGTTAGTAAAGAGCATTGTCTTAGTAAGCTTCTTATTAGCTTCATCAAATCTTTCCTCTTCCTTCTTCTCTCTTCCAAAGGCTCTTATTACAGAAAGACCTGTAAGAATCTCTCTGGATACAAGATTGACATTATCTACCAGCTTCTGCATAAGCTTGAACTTAGGCATCGCAATTACCATAAGAAGCATTACAAATGCAATGATAACCGCAACAGCCATAACTATAACCCAGCCCATGCCGGCTCCCGTTCCAACAACCTTTATAATTCCTCCAACACCAAGAATTGGTGCATACAGAATCATTCTCAGCATAATAACCGTAACCATCTGAACCTGCTGTACATCATTAGTTGTTCTTGTGATAAGTGATGCTGTAGAGAATTTGTCCATCTCAGCATTAGAGAATCCCATGACATTAGAATACAGTTTTCCTCTCATATCTCTTGCAACGCCTGCACCAACTCTTGATGCAAGGAAGCCTATACATACAGAAGTAACCGCCATAAGAAGTGCCATGGCAACCATCTTAAGACCAGCTGCCCACAGATACTTAGTCTGGATAAAATCCATGTCCATTCCTGCCTTGGCATCCATGCTCTTTGCATAAGCAACGCCCATAGACGAAACAAGAGTCTTTCCCATGGTATCAATAGTCTTCTGGAATTCGCTTCGCATAGAAAGGATATCGTCTTTACTCATAGCCCCTGCACTATACATTGCCTTCACTATCTGTCTCATATCCACACATATAGTTTCAACCTCATTACCATCCGAATCTTCCATCATCTGTGTAAATGTAGTTAGTTCAACGCCCATAGACTTTCCAATATCTTCTACCGAAACATTGGCAAGCTGTTCTTCACTTACATGCATCTGCTCTGCCATACGGCTCTTGAATGCACTTTCAGTCACTGAAGACATCTGGTTGTTAATTATAAGTGCTGTAAAAAGTGTGTCGTCTAAATCAGTCTTATTCTTAGAACCTTTGACACTTAATTCATAGACATTATCATCTTCATTATAAGAATACGACTGTTCCCACAGCTGTGCTTCTTCCTCTGTCATAAAAAGCTTCGCAGTGTCAAATTCTTCCTTAGTAATCTTTTCTGGCACAGTATGCTCTATGCCTCCATTCTGTATACCTGTATCAATGATATCTGAAGTATACGCAGGAAGCGACAAGTCACACACTGCCTGAACAATAAGCAGTGCAAATACCAGCACTATCGACTTCCAGTATGGCAGCACATTTTTAATAATTCTGCTCATAAACACTCTCCCATCTTTATTGATAAATATTTTCAAAAAATCTGCTTTCAATAATAAATAAGCGTTTCTTATATTAACACCGATTTTCATAATAGTAAATTAATGTCAAATGTATTTTTATAAATAATTTATAAAGAATGTTTGAATAATAACAATATATATGTTATTATACGCGCGAACGTCATCCGTTTTTCGGAGATGTATCTTAACAAGCCGGAAGGGCTGCATACCTTTCCGCAAAGGAGACAATATGAATACTATCAATGCAACTCGAACTTCTGCAACGAAGTTCAACACTAAGTACATGGTGGAGCTGGCACTTATGGTTGCGGTCATACTCGTTATGTCACTGACCCCATTAGGCTACATCCGTACCCCTGGACTTTCTATCACCCTTTTAACTGTTCCTGTAGCTGTAGGTGCTATCATCTTAGGACCTGTCGGCGGTTTAATCTGTGGTCTGACATTCGGACTCACAAGCTTTTATCAGTGCTTCGTTGGAGGCGCAATGGGAACTGTTCTTCTCGGAATTAATCCATTTGGTACATTTGTAACAACAGTAGTAACAAGAACTCTTGAAGGCTTCCTTACAGGACTTATATTCAAGGGACTTCACAGTATTAATGGAGTTAAGAAATTTTCTTATTATATAGCAAGTCTCTGCTGTCCTTTACTTAATACTTTATTATTCATGAGTTCACTTGTTCTCTTCTTCTATAATACAGATTATGTACAGGCCTTCGTTACTGCACTCGGAGCTAAGAACCCACTTATATTCGTAGTATTATTTGTTGGTGTTCAGGGACTTATTGAGGCAGGAATCTGCTTTATTGTTGCTAGTGTGGTTTCCCGTGCATTATATGCTGCACTTAAGCTTAACCAGAATTAATCAGTCACTTTGATTGAATAAATCGGACATTAATCAACGGAGGATTAGTTTTGTTTACAGAGATTTCAGTTAATGATATTAATGATTTTAGATTAGGTCATGCTTCCAATAAGGAAGCTGGCACTGGTGTAACTGTTATATATTTTCCAGACGGAGCTACAGCAGGCTGTGACATTAGCGGTGGCGGTCCGGCATCAAGAGAAACACCTCTTACTATGCCTATGACTGCTGACAATCCGATTAATGCCATCGTGCTGTCAGGCGGTTCAGCATACGGTCTTGCCGCATCTGACGGAGTTATGACATGTCTTGAAGAACATGGTATAGGATATAACACAGGCGTTTCACTTGTTCCGCTTGTATGCCAGTCATGCATATTTGATCTTGGATATGGAAGCTCTAAAGTACGCCCAGACAGTACTATGGGATATGAGGCCTGCATTAAGGCACTTATGAAGGCCGGTGTTGTCAATACTGATGCTTCCACCGCTGCCAATTCGGATAGCAACGACCCCGTTCAGGGCTGTATCGGTGCCGGAACAGGTGCGACTGTCGGCAAGATTATGGGAATGAAGCAGGCTGAAAAGTCAGGACTTGGAATATATTCAGTGAAAGCTGGCACATTTATAATGACAGCAATTGTTGTTGTAAATGCACTTGGAGATATATCAGATTATGAAACCGGTAAAAAGCTTGCCGGACTTAAGAACGCTGACAGAACAGAGTATATAAGCTGTGAAGAAGCACTCTATCAGTTCATGGCACCTCGCGATATGTTCACAGGCAACACAACAATCGGTGCGATTATAACCAACGCTGCATTTAACAAGGCTGAACTTAACAAGATTGCATCTATGGCAAGAAATGCGTATGCACGCTGCATTAATCCAGTCGGCACAATGGCAGACGGAGATACAATATATGCTGCAAGCACTGCAAAACGAGGCGGCAACGAAGCTGTACGTGTTGATATCAACTTCGCAGGAACACTTGCTGCCCGCGTTATGTCCGCTGCAATTAAGAATGCTGTAATGAATTCTAAGATATCTGATGAAGAATTTTTAAGCATGGTAAAGTAACACATGAAATAATCCCCGATAAGCTGCTGTTCTGACAGTCTTACCGGGGATTTTTATATTATCTTTATTTTAACATTTTAATTATTCACAAAGCTTAGAAAATGCATCCGCAACAAACTGTACCTTAGTTCCTATAATAACCTGTACAGATGTCTTTCCAGGTTTCATAACACCAGCAACACCAGCTGATTTAATAACCTTATCATTAACAAGTGTAATATCCTTTACTTCAAGTCTCAGTCTTGTAATACAATTATCTATGCTTGCAATATTCTCTTTTCCGCCACAGCCTTCAAGAATTGTCTTTGCAATTGCTGTATAATCGTCACTTGCAAGTTCAACTTTCTTTTCTGCTTCTATATCATCATCTTCTCTGCCAGGAGTCTTTAAATCCCATTTCTTAATGGCAAATAAGAATACAAAATAGAATACGAAGAATGCTGCTATACCAAGAGGAATTATCAACCATGTCTTCTGTGCTGCCGGAAGAGATGATGAGAATAACAGGTCAGTAGCACCTGCTGAGAAACTAAATCCTGCTCTGAAGCCTAATGCAACTGTAATCATTGTAAATATACCATAAAGAAGTGCATAGATAACATAGAGTCCAGGAGCAAGGAACATGAAACCAAATTCAAATGGTTCTGTAACACCACAGATAAATGCACATAATGCTGCAGAAGCAACAAGTCCTATAGCTACTTTTTTCTTAGCTGGCTTTGCACATTTAATCATAGCTAAAGCTGCACCAGGAACACCAAACATCATACATGGGAAGAAGCCTGACATATACATTCCAAGACTCCATGAAACATCACTTGATGTTTGTCCTGCCCAGAAGTGCTGTAAATCTCCAAGTCCGATAGTATCAAACCAGAATACGTTGTTCAACGCATGATGTAATCCGGTAGGAATTAACAATCTGTTCAAGAATGCATAGATACCTGCACCAACAATATCAAGCTTTACAATTGCCTTACCAACGCTTACTAATGCGCTGAACAGTAATGGCCATACAAATAATAACACAACAGATACAAGAATTGATACTACTCCTGAAACAATTGCTACGCATCGTTTTCCACTAAAGAAAGATAACCAGTTTGGTAATTTTGTATCTTTAAACTTGTTATAACACATAGCACCGATTATACCAGCAAGAATACCAATAAATGGATTCTCAATCTTGTTAAATGCAAGAGTTTTAGTTGCACTGTCTGCTATAGAAGGTATAATTACTGTAACAAACTTTGTAGAAAGAAGTGTTGTCATCATAAGCCACGAAGCAAGTGCCGCAATTCCTCCGGTACCATCATTTTTATCTGACATACCTACACCGACACCAATTACAAAAAGGATTGCCATGTTATCAATTAAAGCTCCACCAGCTTTTACAAGAAACAGACCAATCATATCAGCTGCGCCCTGAATATCTCCACCCTGCATAGCTTCTGGACACAGCATATAACCGATACCCATAAGGATACCACATATAGGCAGTACTGCCACAGGAAGCATTAACGCTTTTCCCAGTTTTTGAAGAAATTTCATACTTTTCTCCTCCTTTAAATCATTATTAATCGGGGTTATCCCAATCACGCGCATTGTGAAATCCTGAGTAATTATGATATTTTCAGAACTTCATCATCAATAGATACCTCACCCTCCTTTATTAGATTAATTTTATTATAATCGTCGGTATTGCATATAAGGACTGGTGTAATCGTATCCAATCCTGCCGACTTTATTTTTTCAAGATCAGCCTCTAAAAGTAAATCACCCTTTTTTACCTGCTGACCACCTGAAACATGTGAAATAAATGGTTCTCCCTTGAGCGTTACCGTATCCAGCCCAATATGTATCAGTAATTCTGTTCCCTGACTGGTTGTCATTGTCACAGCATGAAGAGTATCAAACACCATTGAAATCTCACCATCTGCCGGAGCATATATCTTTCCTTCAGAAGGGATTACTGCAAATCCATCTCCAAGAACCTTTTCTGAAAATGTTGGATCTGAAACTTCAGTAATTGGCACCACTTTTCCTTTACATGGAGAATAAATAATATTATCCTTTGACTTTCCTTTGAAAAAACCTAGCATATTATCTCCTTTCCATCAATATATACTCTCTTAATATTCAATTCCTCATCAATAAGCACGAAATCTGCTTGTTTTCCTACAGAAATACTTCCGACTTTATCATATATACCAATTTCCTTTGCCGGATTCTCTGTTGCACACATAACAGCTGTTTCTAATGAAATCCCTGCTTTTTTAACGACATATCGAAGACAATCCATTAAATTAGTTGCTGATCCGGCAATTGTTCCATCATGTAATGTTGCCAGATTACCTTTTACCACTACAGGCTGTCCTCCAAGAGTATATTCGCCATCCTCTAATCCTGTTGCTCTCATGCTGTCACTGATTAGTATTATGCGTCCCGCACCCAACATAGCAAATGTTGCCCGTATTACTGATGGATGAATATGAACTCCATCACATATCAGTTCTGCATGACATTGATATGAATCTCTTATTGCACCTATAACACCAGGCTTTCTATGATTCATAGGGGGCATTGCATTGTATAAATGTGTTGCATGAGTTACACCATGTTGAATTGCCTCCATCGCAGTATCATAATCCGCTGCTGTATGAGCAATCGACACCACAACATTATCTTTTACTTTATCTATGAAATTCATCGCACCCGGCTCTTCTGGTG
>UMKM01038839.1_pt1 | contig 10633 bp, 10 predicted proteins | sample 1966331 | NCBI WGS metagenome assembly UMKM01 (sample SAMEA4836176, study PRJEB28245) | human gut metagenome | biome: gut microbiome; material: fecal sample | place: Denmark | collected 2008 | reverse complement strand
GGGAGTCTCCTCGCGCACAACGGATTTTCTGAGGTTCGCCTTCACCCTTGCCATCAGCTCTCTGACACCAAAGGGCTTGGTCACATAATCATCCGCTCCCAGCTCCAGCCCCAGCACCTTATCCAGCTCCTCGGCTCTTGCCGTCAGCATGATAATCGGGGTATTTTTCTTTTCTCTGATTTTTTTGCAGACTTCGTAGCCATCCATCTTCGGCATCATAATATCCAGCAGAATCAGATCCGGATTTTCCTCCATGGCTTTCTGTACGCCTTCCTCCCCATCTGCCGCCGTGATGACGGTATAGCCCTCCTTTTTCAGGTTAAACGCAATGATATCGACGATGTTTTTCTCATCATCGACAATCAGAATTTTTCTGTCCATAGTGTCCTCTCCCCCTCGGAAAGTCTTATTCTTCATTCTATTCTTCTTCGATTATACTAGAAAGTGCCGCAAAAGTAAACAAAACCGCTTGGCATCCAATATTTGACGAAGCTTTTGCTTGCCAAGTTTCACCAAAAATGCTATTTTGTAAGAAAAAAGCGAAAAAAATCAAGGAGGGTGTTTCATGGGTATCCTAGGCGCAAAAAATAAGGTTATCGCAGGCGACTATATCGGCGGCAAAATTATGCATTCCGGCGGCAAGGTGGTTTTATCCATCAACCTCGGCAATATGATTATTCTCAACAAAAAAATGGTTGCCGCCCACAAAATCGAAAGCGAGGTCAAGGGCAATCATAAAATCTCCGTTACCTTTGCGGACGGAAGGAAAAGCCTGCTCGAATTGGATGATGCACTTTGCACCGCCTTACTGGCGCAGCTGTTTTAACCATTTTCGGCAATCAAAAAGAACTTCTCATTTTTATGTTGAGAAGTTCTTTTTTTGTCTTAAAGTCTTGCTTCCAGTTCGGCTTTTCTGTCCTCGTAGCCCGGTTTTCCCAGAAGCGCAAACATATTTTTCTTATACGCCTCAACCCCCGGCTGGTCAAAGGGGTTTACATCCAGAAGATAGCCGCTGATGCCGACTGCCTTTTCAAAGAAATAAACCAACGCCCCAAAATGATAAGCGTCCATCTTATCCAGCTCAATCACCAGATTGGGTACGCCGCCATCCATGTGGGCGAGCATTGTGCCTGCAAATGCCTTGCTGTTGACGAAATGGATTTCCTTTTCCGCAAGGAAATTCAGCCCATCCTCATCCTGTGCATCAAACGGCACCACTGCGGCAGATTTCGGCGTTTTCACCCAAAGCACCGTTTCAAAGAAGCACCTGAGGCCATCCTGAATATACTGCCCGATGGAGTGCAAATCCGTTGAGAAATTCGCCGCCACAGGGAAAATGCCCTTATGCTCCTTCCCCTCGCTTTCGGCGAAAAGCTGCTTGAACCATTCCCCGAAGGAGGTCAAATGCGGCTCATAATTTGCCAAAATTTCAACCGTTTTGCCCTGCTGATAGAACAAATGGCGCAGTGCGGCATACTGATAGCAGTCATTTTCCTTTAAATCGGGGTTACTGTATTTTTCTCTTGCATCCGCCGCGCCCTGCATCACAGCATCAAGCTCCACACCGGCAGCTGCCATCGGTAAAAGCCCGACAGGGGTCAGTACGGAAAAACGTCCGCCGACATCATCGGGGATGACAAAGGTTTCGTAGCCCTCTCTGTCGCACATGCCCTTCAGCGCGCCCTTTGCGCGGTCGGTTGTGGCAAAAATACGTTTTGCGGCTTCTGCCTTGCCGTATTTTTTCTCCAAAAGCTGCTTGAAAATGCGGAAGGCAATCGCAGGCTCTGTGGTCGTGCCGGATTTGGAAATGACGTTGACGGAAAAGTCCCTGTCTCCCAGAATTGCCAGAACATCATTCAGATAGGCAGAGCTGATGTTGTTCCCTACGAAATAAATATCGGGGGTGTCTTTTTTTCGTTCATTATAAAACGGGGTCTTGATGAAATCGAGCGCCGTTCTCGCCCCCAGATAGGAGCCGCCGATACCAATGACAATCAGCACCTCGCTGTTTGCCTGTATGCGTGCCGCCGCCTTTTTGATGCGGTCAAATTCTTCCTTATCGTAATTTACGGGCAAATCCACCCAGCCTAAAAAGTCATTGCCCTTGCCTGTTTTTTCATGAAGCGCATAATGACAGCGCTCCACCTCCTTTTGCAGTGCAAAAACCTCGTCCTTTTTGATAAAATCTCCTTTCAGAGAAAAAGAAATACCCATAGGAAATCCCCCTCCTTTTTTTCATATGTACTGTTTCGATATCAATATATTACCACAAAAAAGCCGTTCCGCAGCAGAAATCTGCGGAACGACCCTCTTTTTTTCGCTATTTTTTTTATTGTGTTCCCTTGACGATGATTTCGGGCACAGCCTCCTGGATAATTTCCTTATCCACTTCCTTTTCCTCCGTCACCTCGCCGTTGATACGCGTAATGCGGATGGTGCTTTTCTTCTGCCCTGCCTTTCCCTGCTGGATGACCTTCTGATAACTCGAAGGCTTGGTATCATCATACTGCGTTTGGTAGGTCTTCGGCTCCACTGCCGTCAGCACCTGTGTTTCCACTGTTTTTACGGAAATCTTCGGCTTCTGTACCGGCACATTGATAACCTGCCCTACGCGAATCCCGCCGGTAAGATTTGCACCTTCATTCAGCTGATTCAGCTTTTCCACCGTTGTTTTAAATTCATTTGCAATCAGATACGGCGCATCGCCGGACTGAACGGTATAACTCTGGGTTGCCTCTGTAGTGGATTCCAATACCTTCACGGCATCCTCCTGCTCCAGAATCTGCGTGGAATCCACAAATTCCTTCACAACCTCAACATCCTCCTGCCAGCTGATTTCCGCATCCTCCGCAACGCCCTCCTTGGGCATAAGGTCGGTCTGCACCTGCTTGAGCACAGCATTCGCTGCTTTTTCATTTGCAAGGATGGCAACCTTTTCACTATCCACTGTAATAATCGCCGCTTCCACCTTATACGTTACCTTGCTGCGCATTTTCGGCAACAAATGCTCCATCGTGCAGACATCCTTCTTCTCCTTGGAGCCGATATGGATGCCCTCTACCTTGATTTTCTCGTTAATCTGCACCTTCGAGCCGACAATACCCTCCAGCTGACTTTCCAGTGTGGCAGTCAGCTCCTTCGCCGTTACCTTTCTGGTTTCCAGAATCCCGACCTGCTCATCCGCGATATAAACCGCAGAGCCGTTTTTGCGCACAAAGAGAAACACGATGAATAAAATCACTATAATCCCAATCAGATAAAGTGCATTGCGGTTCAGCTTTTTGCCGTCCTTTTTGCCGCGCTTTTTTTCTGTGGGCTTATTGCGGTTCGTTCTGCCTGTTTTTTTGCCTTTTGTATTTTTTCTGTCCCGTTTGGCAGGTGTTCCGCTGCCATAGGGCACACGCTCCTCCCGTTTCGGGAACAATGTATCCGCCATGGGTTTTCCCCCTTATTTCTTCAAATTCTGACAACTGATGCTTTTATTTTATGATATCCACAGGAAGATTGCAAGCAAAAGGCAAAATTTCCGTTTTTCTGTAACGAAACTGTAAGATAAGCCCTTCCGCAGAAACTCGTTTGCATCAAAAAAGCCTCCGCAAGGGAGGCTTATATTGTCTTATTTATTTTTGATAAAACGCAGAATGGATTCTGTCTGGTATTTGATATGTCCCTGTGCCACTGCTGCGCCTTCCTCGCTGTCATGATTTTCCAGCGCACGCAGAATACTTCTGTGGTGTGCCACGATGGTGGACATGGAATTATCGTTCTTCGCCTGTGCCATTCTGTAACGATACAGCTGGATTCTCAGGTTTCGGAACATCTGAATCAACTTATCGTTTTCTGTTGCCTGAAAGATCACATCATGGAAATCTTCGTCAATATCCACAAAACGCTCTACATCATTTTCCGCAACCGCGCGTTCAAAATCCACTTCCATATTTTTCAGCTGCTGCAAACATTCCTTTGTCATCTTCTTACAAGCCAGAGAGGTTGCAAGCCCTTCCAGCGCGCTTCTGATTTCCAGAATATTTACGATATCCTTTTCTGTCATATCCAGCACCTGCGCGCCCTTTCTGGGCACCAGCTCTACCAGATTTTCCAGCTCCAGCATACGCAGTGCCTCTCTGACAGGAGTACGGCTTACGCCAAGCTTTTCCGCCAGCTGATTTTCCATCAGTCTTTCTCCGGGAACCAGCTTGCCTGTCAGAATCGCATCCCTCAGTGTGTTAAATACGACATCTCGCAACGGTAAATACTCATTTGTATTGATGTTGAATTTTGTTTCGGTCATTATTATGTTCTCCTCTCAGCTCTCTTCGTACCCGATAGGTTCTTGTTGCCAAGCAATCCTTCAGGGCAAACTCCCGTTTCACCAGAGCCGCCGCCTTTCTTGCCTTTGCTCTGTCCGTAAACAGGGCAAACACCGTTGGACCGCTGCCGCTCATGAGGGCACCCTCCGCCCCTAATTTCATCAAACGTGCTTTTATTTTTGCGATTCTTGGATGCAGCTCAATGGTCACGGTTTCCAGAACATTGGAAAGCAGCTTTCCCATCTTTGCCACATCTTTCTCTTCCATGGCTTTGAGCATTGCCTTTGTATCGGGGTGCTGCTCGATTTCCTGCCAACGCAGCTGCTTATAAACAGAAGCTGTGGAAACGCTGACGGGCAGCTTTGCCAATACCACATAGCAATCCGGACAAGGATGTGCGACATTTGTCATCACCTCGCCGACTCCCTCGCACAAAACTGTGCCGCGACGGATGCAGTAAGGGATATCCGAACCCAATCTGCCCGCCACCTCCTCCAGCTGTGCTTCGGAAAGCCCCAGACCAAACAGGCGGTTCATGCCCACCAGAACAGCCGCACAATCCGTACTGCCGCCGGCAAGCCCTGCCGCAACGGGGATTCGTTTATCAATCTCAATAAACACACCCTCCTTTATGCCGAAGGTCTCCCGCATCAGGTTTGCCGCCTTCCACGCCAGATTGCGCGCATCCGTCGGCAGCCATGGCAGGTTGGTTTTCAGCTTGATTACGGGCTTTTCCAGCTTCTTCATATAGATACCGTCATACAGTGCTACCGTCTGCATGATGGTTTCCAGAAGATGATAGCCGTCCTCCCTTTTGCCTGTCACATCCAGGGTTAAATTGATTTTTGCTCTTGCCTTCAGTCGTATTTCTCTCACGGTGTAGCCTCCCGTTTTTTCTATACTGTATACATTTTTATTATGGATATTGTACACTACATAAAACAAACACGCAACCATCAACTTACACAAAAAAAGAATTTTTTGTCGAAAAAGTTAACATTCTTTTAAAAAACGGTAAAGATGAAATTCCTATTCTTTTTTTGTGCTATAATAATGAAGAAAAGAAAAATTTTTCCTTCCCTGAAGGGGGTATCTTTATGTGGACATTTTACGAAAAAAATAAACAAGCCATTCATGATATTGTCCTGCTGCTTGCGGCGGTGCTTGGCTGCTGTCTGTTCTTTCGCTATCTTTTTCGGATTTTCCTGCCATTCCTCATCGGGTGGCTGTTGAGCCTGCTGTTTAACCCTCTGGCAGACCGTCTTCAGAAATTTCATATTCCCCGCGGCATCAGTGCTATCATCGGGATTCTGCTGCTGTTTGCCCTGTTGGGACTGCTCGGCTTCTGGAGCGGCACAGGGCTGATTGCCAAGCTGAAGGAGCTTTCCGAAAATCTGCCGCACTATATCAGCCTGTTTGAAACGGGGCTTTCACATTTCTGGACACGGTTTGATACTCTCGCGCAGAGGCTGCCAAAGACATTACAGGTCTTTTTCTCCAGCCTGCAAACGGATTCCTCCGGCTTTCTGCTCTCCCTTGTTCCCAAGGGCAGCGCAACAGGCAAGCTTGGCGGTGTTTCCGGCTTTTTCATTGCGTTTTTTGTATCACTGATTTCCGCCTATTTCTTCACAAAGGACAGAGACCTGCTTCGCCGGCAGTATGAAATTCATATTGCGCCGCTGTTCGGGCTTTCCGTCTATACCACAAAGCAGGAATTAAAGGCTTCTGTTCTGGGCTATCTTAAAACGCAGCTGATTCTGATGGGCTTTGTTTTTATCGTCACTCTCATCGGGATGCTGGTGCTGCATTCGCCTCATCCGCTGCTGCTGAGTATTCTGATTGCCATTATCGATGCCCTGCCCTTCTTCGGCAGCGGGTTCATCCTCTGGCCGGGCGCAATTTATTTCTTCACCAGAGGAAATACCTTCCTTGCCATCGGCTATCTGGCACTTTATGGCATCATCCAAATAACGCGGCAAATCCTACAGCCGAAAATTCTTGGCACGCAGATTGGGCTGCATCCCCTGCTGACGCTGTTCTCCATGTATTTCGGCTTCAAGTGCATCGGGGTATTCGGGCTGATTTTAGGGCCTATCGTTGCGGTTGTGCTGAAAGCACTTTTCCACGCAAGGAAGCAGAACAGAGAGCTACAGAAGCCTTTATAATTTTATCAGCATACAAAAAAGGATAAATCTCAGAACGGGATTTATCCTTTTTCTTTTTTGTCTTTTTTTGATTTTTATTCGATTTCTGTTGTCTGCAGCATGATATTGATAGCATCCAGCACTTCCTGCTTCTGTGCGTCCTCATAATAGGTGCCGCCGTAAATCACCAGATTGCCATCCAGAATTCCATACACAACAATGGAATGGGAATCGGGGATAGCAAGAATCGTTTCTCTGCCGCCCGCCTGCTCCAAGGACTCCTCTGTCCAAAGCTCATTTTCAATCATCTGATCAATAACCGCATCGTTGAAGGTGAAGGAATTTTCCATATAGATGACAGGATTGCCGTCAAAGCTGCGCAGCTCACATTTCTCAACCGTCAGAGAAGCATTCTTTTCCAGCTGCTCCAGCACCTGATTCATCAGATCCTCGTCAAGGGCTTTCTTTCTCTCCCCTGCAATCTGTACGTTGATGGCAACCGGCTTTTCTGTCCCAACGGTATCCCTTGCATATAACACCAGACTGTTTACAACCTCGCCCTCCGTTGTCCAAACATCCGCATCATACTGATATTTTGCCGTGCCGTTTTCCACTGTCGCCAGCTCCATCTTGCTGATATCCAGCGGCTCCATGGCAGGATATTCCGCCGCCTGATTGTCGGAAGTACCGCAGCCTGCCAATGCAAGAAGCATCAGCCCTGCCGCCAGAATTCGTTTCATTTTTTTCATAAATCGTTCTCCTTTGTCTTTTGGGTAAATGGGTTAAGTAAAATTATACCACAATTTCGGCAAAAAATGTACTATGAGATTCCTGCCTTGATGCCCCAAAGCACCAGTAGATGCAGGGGATAAAACACATAAAAGAAATAACGTGGCAGTTTTTTTGAAAACGCCGCCACACGCCATTTTCCATCCAAAAAGCCAAAGGAAAAAAGGGACAATAGCTGAATCCAAGCCCTTGTTTTCAAGCCATACAGAATATTCAGCAGCAGCTGCCCGTAAAAGCAGAGGCTTTCCCGTTCTGCATAAAGCCCGAAGCAGAAAATCGTCCAGACACCATACCAGCCATAGCTCATGTCAGCAAAATAAGAGCCGATAAGCAGTACCGCCGCAACCGCCTTTTTCCCCTGCCGAAAGAAATACAACGCCGCCGCACCCCATGCCAGCATGAATAAGGGATTGCCCTGCGTGATGCCGAACAGAAGCATATAAATCGGCTGAGAAAGGACTGCTGTCAGGAGAATTCGCCCGAAATACCGCCAAAAGCTATGCGTATAGCGCACCCCCTCGGCAATACCGAAGGCAAACAGCGGAAACGAAAGCCGCCCGATGGCACGAAAGCCGATGACACTCGGAAAAAAGACCATGCCGATGTGGTCAATCAGCATGGTCAGTGCCGCAATAAACTGTATGAATTGCCGCTGTTCCCTTCCCATTATTCCTGGAACATAGGAGTGGAGAGATATCTGTCGCCCGTATCCGGCAGGAATACCACAATGTTTTTGCCTGCATTTTCGGGACGCTTTGCAATCTCCTTCGCCGCATGTACCGCCGCACCTGCGGAAATACCGGACAGCAGACCTTCCTCTCTCGCAAGGCTTCTGCCTGCCGCATACGCATCTTCATTCGTTACAGTAACAATTTCATCATAAATCTCTGTATTCAGAACATCGGGTACAAAGTTTGCGCCAATCCCCTGAATACCGTGAGGGCCTGCAACACCCTTGGACAGCAGGGGGGAGGCTGCCGGCTCTACTGCAACAATCTGCACCGCAGGGTTCTTTTCCTTCAGATATTTGCCTACGCCTGTGATTGTGCCGCCTGTGCCGATGCCTGCAACGAAAATATCTACCTTGCCATCGGTATCTGCCCAAATTTCAGGGCCTGTGGTTTCATAATGCGCCGCCGGATTGGAAGGGTTCACAAACTGCCCTGCAATGAAGGAATCGGGGATTTCCTTTGCCAGCTCCTCCGCCTTTTCCACTGCACCCTTCATGCCCTGCTTGCCCTCTGTCAGCACCAGCTCCGCACCAAAGGCTGTCATCAGCAGTCTGCGTTCCATGCTCATGCTGTCAGGCATAACGATGATTGCACGATAGCCTCTTGCCGCCGCCATCAGTGCCAGACCAATGCCTGTGTTGCCGCTTGTGGGCTCAATGATGGTTGCGCCCTCCTTCAGGATGCCTGCCTTTTCCGCATCCTCCACCATGCGCTTTGCGATACGATCCTTCGCACTGCCGCCGGGGTTCAGCGCTTCTACCTTTGCCAGCAAAGTTGCGCCCGTTTCCTTTTCAATCTTTGTCAGCTCCAGTAAGGGTGTGTTGCCAATCAGTTCTTCTACACTTTTATAAATCTTAGCCATAGTTGTTATCCTCCGTTCAAAAAATCTGTTTTCCGCATTTCATTAGTGTAACATAAATTTGCAAGCCTGACAGCAACAACAGCCAAAAATTGTACTTTTTAAAAGCATAACATCACTCCCTATTTCATATCGATTAACTATGATTTAAGAGGATACACCTGTTTTTTCTATTTGTCAATCGTTTTTTCTCATTTTCTTCTATTGTACCATCTTCTTTTTTGTGCTACCATTGTTTTGGTAAGTAGTCTATACAGAAAAAAGGAGAAATACTATGAAAATCGGTAGAAATGACCCCTGCTGGTGCGGCAGCGGCAAAAAATACAAATCCTGCCATGCGGCTTTTGATGATAAGCTGGCGGCGTATCAATTAAAACATATTCCCGTTCCCAGTCATAAGCTGATTAAAACTCCCGAGCAGCTGGAAGGCATCCGCAAGGCAGGCAAGCTGAATACGGCAATTCTGGATATGGTTGCGGAAAATATCAAGGCAGGCATGTCCACAGACGATATCAATACACTGGTGCATAACTACACCGTAGAGCATGGCGGTATCCCTGCGCCTCTGGGCTATCAGGGCTTCCCCAAGAGCGTCTGCACCTCTGTGAACGATGCCATTTGTCATGGTATCCCCGATCCCAATCAAATCCTGCAGGATGGCGATATCATCAATGTTGACGTTACCACCATTCTGGATGGCTATTATGCCGATGCTTCCCGTATGTTCCTGATTGGCAATGTCTGCGACGAAGCGAGAAAGCTGGTTGAGGTGACAAAGGAATCTGTTGATTTAGCCCTGAAGGAAGTAAAGCCTTGGGGCAGACTGGGCGATATCGGCGCAGTGATCAGCGAGTATGTCCATCAGCATGGCTATACTGTTCTGCGTGATATCGGCGGTCATGGGGTCGGCAATGATTTCCATGAGGACCCTTACGTTTGCCATATCGGCAAGAGAGGAACAGGGATGCTTCTTGTGCCCGGCATGGTCTTTACGATTGAACCCATGGTAAACGAAGGCAAAGAGGATTTCTTCGTAGATGAAGAAAACGAATGGACGGTTTATACCGAGGACGGTTCTCTTTCCGCCCAGTGGGAATATACCGTTGCCGTAACCGAGGACGGCGTAGAAATTATCACACACTAAAATTTGCTTATGAAACAACGAACCCCTCCGTACACTGTGTATGGAGGGGATTTATTTTATAAACATTATTCTGCTTTCTGCGCCTGTTCTGCCAGAAATTTTGCCGTTTTCTCAATCATCTGCAATCTGGTGTCGCTGAAGGAATGGTCGGTGTCCAATGCTTCATAAACCACAGTTCCACCCATTTTCTTCAGCTCCTCTACCCAAGGCAGGCAATGCGCCGCAGGCGGACAGCACTCATCCTGCACCGCACCTAAGCAATAAACCGGACGTTTCCCAAAGCGTTCCAGCAATGCCCCAATGCGATAGCTTGCCTGATTGGCGAAAACCTCCTCATATAATGCCGCAGGAGAGGTTCCGTTCAGCCAAATCGGGCCGCCCTCAAAAATATCCAGCAACAGCCGCTTCGGCTCCGTGTCATCCGCAAAGCCCATCGCGCCGCCTAAATCGCAGGGAGCAAGCAGAACCGCTGCCTTCAGCTCCGGATGCGCCGCCAGAAGCTGTGCCGTCACAAAGCCGCCTACACTATGCCCTGCCACAAACAGCCGCTCCCGATCAAAGCCGTAGGTCGTATTCGTTTCGATAAATTCCAGAAGGGTGTCTGCATCCTCCAGATTATGCGCATAGGCATACGCCCCATCACTGCCCCAGCTGCC
>UMKM01050794.1_pt1 | contig 10804 bp, 10 predicted proteins | sample 1966331 | NCBI WGS metagenome assembly UMKM01 (sample SAMEA4836176, study PRJEB28245) | human gut metagenome | biome: gut microbiome; material: fecal sample | place: Denmark | collected 2008 | reverse complement strand
TAGAGACTTACCAGAAGGAGATGAAATCGATATGTGTGAAGGAATGGAAAGAATGGCAGAAGGATTTAGAAATGAAGGAAGAATGCAAGGACGTGAACAAGGCATTCTTGTTGGAAGAAGTGAAGGAAAACTCGAAGAAAAGAGAAGTACACTAAAAGAGCAATTAGAAATCAAACTAGGAACTATTTCAAATAATCTAGAATTACAACTAACCAATGCAACATTAGAAAAACTAAATATATTAACACGTAATATATTTAATATTACAAATGAAGAAGATGTTTTAAAAATCATTAATTAATAAGTTAATATCTAAGCAAGAAAAAGCAAGTCAAATAAAATGATTTGTTTAGACTGTTGAAAAAATAAATAAAAAATCAAACCCTCTTTTCTTTTGTTAAGTTGAAATATATACTATTATATATGTCGTGGATGTCTTCGTTCCAATTACGCAAAATTTGAAGCTCCACGACTTTTTATATAAAAATCAAACAAATAAAAAGTAAGAACATGACAAGAAGTCAAAGAATAGGGTATGAAAGAGGAAAAATTTCTTAAAGTTATTTAATAAACTTTTTTCTATAGAAAACATCAAGTATTTGAGAATTTTTCTTTACAACATTATGCTCAAATATTTAATGTATTTATTAGAAAAGAAAAAAAGATAGGAGATAATATTATGGAATTTAAAGATGTTATTCAAAACCGATATTCATGTAAAGACTTTTCTACACAACAAATAGAAAAAGAAAAATTAACGGAAATATTAGAAGCAGGAAGAGTTGCTCCAACGGCTAAAAACTTGCAAGAACAAAAAATCTATGTTGTTCAATCAAAAGAATATTTAGATAAAATAGATGCATGTACACCTTGTCGTTATCATGCACCTACTGTTTTAGTTGTAGCTTATGATAAAAACAACGTTTTTGATTATCCAGGTAATGAAAGAAATTCAGGAATTGAAGATGCTACCATTGTAGCCACCCATTTAATGTTAGCTGCTTATAATGCAGAAATTGATAGTTGTTGGATCAATTTTTTTAATCCTCAAGAAATGAAAAAAGCTTTAGATTTACCTGAAAATGAAGAAGTTGTTATGATGTTGGATTTAGGATATGGAAATCAAAAAGAACCACTTCCTAATCATCATTTAAAAAAAGAATTGGCTGAAACAGTTAAATACTTATAATTTTTATAACAAAATAATCTTTGCTTGTTTTGTTATTTTTTTGTTACAATTAGGGTAAGAGGTGAGCTAGATGAAGCTGTTATTTAAACAACAACCATCTTTTATTTTTCGCTTTTATGTAACAAATCAAAATAATGAATGGTTATATATTATAAAAAAATGGCAATTATGTATCAACTTTATATATATGATGCTCATGAAAATATTGTTGCTAAGATTGAAGAAGATCCTAAATCAGCTGTTTTTTTATTTATAAAAATGAGGAATATATTTGTGCTGTAGAAAAAGGGTTTTCTTATTTTATTCCTTATTTTTTAGTGGATTATCGAAAATGGAATGTTGGTGGAGAATATGTTGAATATAATTATGAAATAAAAGATGAAAATGATTATCTTATTGGAAGAATTGAAAAAAGATCATAAAATATTTTAGATACATATGATATTTCAGTTGATTTAAAGGAAGATATTTTAGATTTCGTCATTTTAACAACCGTAATAGATATTGAAAAATCAAGAAGAAATAGACATTATTAAAATAATTGGAGGGAATCTTATGAAACTATTATTTAAACAGCGTATTTTTTCATGGCTAGACAGTTATGATATATATGATGAAAAGGGGGAAACTGTCTATACAGTGAAAGGACAACTCAGTTTTGGACATAAACTTTTTATTTATAATAAGTATGGTGAACATATTGGTACGATCAAAGAAGAAATATTAACGTTTTTACCACGTTTTGCTTTATATGAAAATGATGAATATATTGGTAAAATTACCAAAGAGTTTACTTTCTTTAAACCTAAATTTATTTTAGATTATAAAGATTGGCAAATAGAAGGAAATTTTTGGGAATGGGATTATCAGATCGTGGATTATTCAGGAAATATTATTGGTTTAATTAATAAAGAAATCTTTCATATGAGTGATACATATTCTTTAACAATAGAACATGACGAAGATGCCTTTTATGTTTTGATGATTGTTCTTGCGATAGATGCTCAAAAATGTAGTCAAAATAAATGATTGTAAGTCAATCATTTTATTTTCTTAAAAAATTAGCACTCTCCTCTTGACTATGCTAAAACAAAGTAATATACTATCTTTAGCATTTAAATAGCAGGAGTGCTAAAGGAGGATATATTATGGCAGAAAAAAAACAATTTAAAGCAGAATCGAAAAGATTATTAGACTTAATGATTAATTCTATATATACACATAAGGAAATCTTTTTAAGAGAATTGATTTCTAATGCAAGTGATGCAACAGATAAACTTTATTATAAAGCATTAACAGAAAATATTTCTGAAATCAATAAAAGTGATCTTACAATTGATTTAGCTTTTGATAAAGAAAATAGAACATTGACTGTTACTGATCATGGTATTGGAATGAATAAAGAAGAACTAGAAGAACATTTAGGTACGATTGCTAATAGTGGTTCTTTCAAATTTAAAAATGAAACTGAAAGTGATGATATTGATATCATCGGACAATTTGGAGTTGGTTTCTATTCAGCATTTATGGTTGCTAAAAAAGTAGAAGTTTCTTCAAGAGCTTATGGTAGTGATCAAGGATATACATGGGTATCTGAAGCAAGTGATGGTTATGAAATCTTTGAAACAGATAACTTACCAACAGGAACAACAATTAAACTTTATTTAAAAGATAATACAGAAGAAGAAAATTATGATGATTATTTAGATCAATATCATATCGAATCTTTAGTTAAAAAATATTCTGATTATGTACATTATCCAATTAAAATGGATGTGACAACATCTAAGAAAAAAGAAGATAGTGATGAATATGAAGATGTTGTTGAAAATAAAACATTAAATTCAATGGTTCCTTTATGGAAAAGAAATAAAAAAGATATTAAAGATGAAGAATATAATGAATTCTATAAAGATAAATTCAATGATTTCTCTGATCCAATGAAAGTCATTCATACATCTGTAGAAGGAAATGTTTCTTATGATGCATTATTGTTTATTCCAAGTCAACCACCAATGAATTTCTATTCAAATGATTATGAAAAAGGATTACAACTTTATAGTCGAGGTGTCTTTATCATGGATAAAGCAAGTGATTTAATTCCAGAACACTTTAGATTTGTTAAAGGGTTAGTTGATTCACAAGATTTATCATTAAATATTTCAAGAGAAATGTTACAACATGACCGTCAATTAAAAGTCATCGCTGATCGTATTGAAAAGAAAATCCAAAGTGAACTTACAAATATGTTGAAAAAAGATCGTGAAACATATGAAAAATTCTTTAAAAACTTTGGTTTACAATTAAAATTTGGTATTTATCAAAGCTATGGAATGTTAAAAGATAAATTACAAGATTTACTTTTATTCTACTCTGGTAAAGAAGAAAAAATGATTACTTTAAAAGAATATGTTGAAAACATGAAAGAAGGACAAACAGAAATTTACTTTGCAAGTGGTGAAACAAAAGAAAAGATTTCTCATTTACCACAAGTAGAAGCTGTTAGAGATCGTGACTTTGATGTTTTATACATGATGGATAATGTTGATGAATTCATGATTCAAATGATGAGAGATTATGATTCTAAAGCTTTCAAAAACGTTGCTCAAGGTGATTTAAACTTAGATAGTGAAGAAGAAAAGAAAGAATTAGAAAAAATCAATGAAGATAATAAATCATTATTAGAATCATTAAAAGAAGCTTTAAAAGATAAAGTAGTGGATGTTAAAGTATCAAATAGATTAAAATCTCATCCAGTATGTTTAGTATCTGATCAAGGTGTATCTTTTGAAATGGAAAAAGTATTAAATGCAATGCCTGATGGTCAAGATGTTAAAGCAGGTAGAATTCTTGAAATCAATCCAAATCATGATATTTTCAAGGCAATTCAAAATGTTTATCAAAATAATGCAGATAAGATCAATGATTATGCTTCATTGTTATTCGATCAAGCATTATTGATTGAAGGATTATCTATTGAAGATCCAGTGGCTTTTTCAAATAAGATTTGTGAGCTTATGATTGAATTAAATAAGTAAGGCTATCATTCGATAGTCTTTTCTTTTATAATAAAAGCAGGAGAGTGAAAATTATGGAGTTACAAAATGTTTTACAACAAAGAAGAAGTATTCGTAAATATAAACAACAACCTGTAGAAAAAGAAAAAATTGAAGAAATGATTCAAGCAGCTATCTATTCAGAAAGTTGGAAAAATAGTCAAACCCCACGATATCATGTTATTCAATCAAAAGAAATGTTGGAACAATTTAAGAAAAAATGTTTACCTGAATTTAATCAAAAAAATATAGCTGATGCACCTGTTTTAATTGTGACAACATTTGTTAAAGATCGTGCAGGTTTTCAAAGAAACGGAAGTCCTGACAACGAATTACAAAATGGTTGGGGTGTTTATGATTGTGGACTAGCTAATCAAAACTTAATTCTTAAAGCAACTGAACTTGGTTTAGGAACACTTGTTATGGGAATCAGAGATGAAAGAGCGATTCGTGAACTTTTAGAAATACCTGTACAAGAAACGATTGTTTCTGTCATAGGTGTGGGTTATCCAAATATTGAACCAAGTATGCCAAAAAGAAAAACAATAGAAGAAGTGAGTACGTTTTATTAATGAAGAAATTACTGTATAAAATTTGCAAACCACATCATAAATATAAAATCAATTTGGTTGATGTTTTATTGCTTATTGAACCGGTGGTGATGAATACGTCTTATTTTATGGTTGGAAGAATCTTTTTGCTTATAGCGTTAGTTCTTAACTATTTAGCACACTATCTTTGTCATGATGATTATAGTGAATTTGAAAGACGTGTCCTTGTTTCAACAATGATTATTATTGCTTTACTTCTTATCTATCTTATTATTACAGGTAAATAAAAAATCCACTTTGGGGTGGATTTTTTGTTTATTTATAAAACTCAATAATATTTTGATAATCATTTTTTAAACTAAAGTTTGCAGAAACAAAATAGAAATGATTTTCTTTTTTATACAGTAAAGTATCATACGATGTATCAAGTTTAAAGAGATAAGTGTTTTTATCGATTTTAATAACAGGAACATCATCATACGTTTTTAAATAACGTTTAAAGAAAGTGTTTGTTTTGTCAGTTGATTTAAAACAATAATCTTTACTATACATGAGATCACCTTGGTTGTTTTCTTCAAAATAAGAAGTAGATTCAACAATAAAACTTTTAGTATATTTGTAGTTTGGATATTTTTTTAAATTTGTTTCTTTATCAAATGTTTGCAAGGTTAAAATATTTTGATTTAAAGGAATATCTTTTCTATCAGTAACATCTAAAATACATCCAAGTATAGCCACTACACAAGTAACTATAGTCATAGCGTAGAAGATATGTTTAATAATCTTTCCAAAGCTTTTTTGACAGGCTAAAACAATTTTATAAAGGCAACGAATAAGAATTGTCGCAAATAGAAGAAGAGGTAAGTAATGAATTAAAATACTTCCATTTGTAAGAAATTCTTGAATCTGATTTTTTTGTAAAACAAGCTGTGCGACAAAAAAAGCAAAGAAAATCCATAAAACTAAATAAGTGGTTGCAGAGATTTTACGAGTACTTAAGTATTCATCAATTGCTTTTTGTCTTTCTTTAGGTAAAGCACGTTTATTATCTGTTGTAAAAATAATAAATTTTCCTATTTTACCATAATAATCAAACATTTGTTTTTCATATTCATTAATAAAATCATGTAATGCTTTTCTTTTAGGGGTTGCCGGTTTTTTGATTAGTAAATCTACATGGAAGTAGTAGTGTTTCTCATTTTTTTCAAAACGGCTGATTTTACCTAAAGAAGTAGGATTGTAACCTTGTTTAGATAACTCATTCAAGATGTTTTCTAATTGTTTATATTCAGTTATATCATAATCTAATAATTTATACATATGTGACTCCTTTGACTGTTACATCATAACAAAAATAGTCATGGAAATCCATGACTATTGATTAAATGCAGAATCAACTTCATAATCAGGTTTGAAGTTTTCTTCTTCTAACATATAAGATTCAGCAATGTTTTGGCAATGATCACCAATACGCTCTAAGTTGGATAAGATATCAACGTATGTAGAATTGACAATAACTGATTTTTCAGTTTTATTAGTAACACGTTGAATATGTCTTTGTTTTGCTTTTTTATTATAATAATCTAAATTACTTTCATGATCATCAACATAAATAATATCATCTAAATCATGTTTATCAAAAGCCACCATTGCATGATTCAACATTTCAATATCCATATTGATCATGGCGATAATGTCATCTTTAGCTTCTGATGAAAAATCATCTTTTTCATCATAAACAGCTTCAAAGAATTGAGTTAAGTTAATACATAAATCACCGACACGTTCTAAATCTTTAATTGATTTCATATCAGCAAAATATTCTTTTGAATCATGATCGTTTAATTGTTCATGTGAAATAAGTAATAAATATTCAGCAATCTTTTTATCTAATAAGTTGATTGCATTTTCTAATTCTTCGACTGCTTCTTTAGCAGTAGAACTTTTAGAAATAAAATATTCTTTAACATTTTCACAAGCTTCAACAGTAATAGTTCCCATTTCTAAAATCTTGTTTTTAGCGATAGCTAAAGCATGAGAAGGGAACAATTGAACCACATGAGGATCTAATTCTGATAAATCCATTTGTAATTCTTTTGAATGATTTGGAATAATTTTTTTAATAATAACAACAATCTTATTAATAAATGGAAAGAATAAGATGGTTGTTACTATGTTAAAGATACCATGAGCTACTGCAAGTTGTAATTCAGGAGACATTGTACTTACTGAATTAATATATTGAATCAACATGGTAAATGGTGATAAAACAATCATAAATAGAACAGAACCAATGACGTTAAATAAAACGTGGAAGAATGCTGCTCTTTTAGCGGGAATAGATCCACCAATAGAGGCAAGAACAGCTGTAATTGTTGTTCCAATATTTGATCCAAATAAAAATGGTAAAGCAATATTTAAACCAATAGCACCGGCACCATACATTTGTTGAACAATTGCAATCGTTGCAGCTGATGATTGAATCGCACATGTAAGAATTGTTCCACCAAGTAAACCAAGCCAAGGGCTCTTCATTAAAAATTCGGTAATTTGTGTAAATTCTGGAACTTCAGAAATCATTGATAAATTGTTTCCCATTAAATCAAGTCCATAGAATAAACAACCAAATCCAAAAATAATTTGTGATAAATATTTTGTTTTTTTATTTTTAGAAAACATTGAAACAAACGCACCAATAATAATGAAATAAACCGCATATTTAGAAATCTTTAAACCAACTAAAACAGAAGTAATAACTGTTCCAATATTGGCCCCCATAATAATTCCTACTGCTTGATTTAAATTCATCAAACCAGAACGAATCAATCCAATTGTAAGGGCTGTTGTTCCTGAACTTGATTGAATTAAACACGTAACTAAAGCCCCAATTAAAATTCCTTTTACAGGACTTGAGGTATATTTATCAATAATGTCCTTTAATTTATCTCCGGCATAACTTTTTAAACCATCACCCATATAATCGATACCAAATAAAAATAAACCAAGCCCTGCCAGAATTAAAGGCCAGTTGATATCTGCTAATGTCATAAAATCACACTCCTATACATCTCATTTTAAAGGAATGTTAATTTTGTGTAAAGATTATGTTAAGTTTCTTTACAAAACCTTAACAATTCTTTTTGAAACAACTTTCAATCAATGTAATTATATGCTTATAAAAAGGAAAAATAAGGAGTGTAGTAACAATATTGAAGAAGCCATGAATAAAAGCGAGTTGCAGACGAGGTGAAATAGGAATATAAAAGTGAAATGTTAAAAAAAGATGATAAAAAGGAGTCAGGAAAATCATGAAAAAAGTTGTTCCAATTACATTAAATAAAAAATGAAAGAAGGCAGCTTTTTTGGCAGAAGAATTGGTTTTAAGGGCAGAAAGAAAAGCGGTAATGGTTGTACCGATATTACAACCAAAGATATAAGGAATAGAAACATAAAGGGAAATGGCTTTTAAATGATACATTTGTTGGACAATAGCAATCATCGCACTTGATGATTGAATAAGAGCAGTTGTGATGACTCCACCAAGCATGGCTAAAATAGGATGATTTGTAAAAAGTGTTACTAATTTCATAAATTCAGGAAGTTTAGTAATAGCTTCAAGATGCATTGACATAAGTTCTAATCCATAAAATAAACAGCCAAGCCCAAAAAGAATTTGTGCAAGGCCTTTTATTTTAGGATGATTAGAAAATAATAAACAAAAAGCACCAATAATTAAAAAGAAAGAAGCATATTGAAAAAGATCAAAACCTACAATAAAAGCGGTTATGGTTGTGCCAATATTGGCTCCCATAATAATCCCAATACTTTGTGAAAAGGTCATGAGATTTGCATTAATTAAACTGACGGTTAAAGCAGTTGTGGCAGAACTTGATTGAATAATACAAGTTATAAAACAACCAATTAGAATAGCCTTAAAAGTAGAAGAAGTACATTTAGCAAGAAGATTTTTTAAACGGGTTGGTGAAAGTTCTTGTAAAGAAAGAGAAAGATAGTCGATACCAAATAAAAAAAGTGCCAGACCGATTAGAATAGAAGTCCAAGAAACGTGGTTCATGAAAAAGCCTCCTTTTTCATATTTTAAAAATAATCATTTTTAACTAGAAAAAATAATCATTCTTTGTAAAAATATATGAAGGAGGTGTTTTAATATGAAAGGAAGATGGAAGAAATTTTTATCTTATTATACAAACTATAAGGTTTTGTTTTTTAAAGATATGTTTTGTGCGATGATTTCAGCAGCCATTACGCTCGTTTATCCTATGCTAACACGCTATATTACAGGGACGATTTTAAATCAACCAAAGATTGATTATTCTAAGATTTATTTATTAGGACTTTTTATGCTTTGTTTGATTGTTGTTGAATATTTTTGTAATTATTTTATAGGTTATCTAGGACATGTCATGGGTGTCTATATGGAAAAAGATTTACGTAATGAGTTATTTAGTCATTATCAAAAATTATCTTTTCGCTTTTATGATGAACAAAACACAGGACAATTGATGTCACGTCTAACGAATGATTTATTTTCTTTAACTGAACTTTATCATCATGGACCAGAAGATATTGTCATTTCAATTATTAAGTTTATAGGGGCCTTTATTTTACTTTCCTATATTAATGTCAAACTGACTTTAATTTTATTTGCAATCTTACCATTTATGTTTTTATTTGCTTGGTATTATAATAAAAAGATGAAAAAAGCTTTTAAAAGAAATAAAGAGAGAATTGGTGATATCAATGAACGTATTGAAGACAATTTATCTGGAATTCGTGTTGTTAAAAGTTTTGCGAATGAAGATCAAGAGTTAGAACGTTTTGATAAACAAAATGGACATTATGTAAGTGCTAAGAAAAATAGTTATTATTATATGGGAAGATACAATGCAGGACTTACTTCTTTTACAAGTTTAATTACAGTATCGGTTATCTTTTTTGGAACCTTATTTATTTCTTATGGAAGTATTAATGTTGCAGATTTAATTGCCTTTTTACTTTATGTCACGAACTTAATAGATCCTGTAAAAAAACTTTTAAACTTTACTGAACAATTTCAAGAAGGTGTTACTGGTTTTGAACGTTTTATGGAAATATTAGAAATTGAACCAGATATTCAAGATACAAAAAATGCAGTTGTATTACAACATGTTGAAGGGAATGTCGTGTTTGATCATGTTTCATTTCGCTATAATGAACAAACACCTTATGTGTTAAATAATATTAACTTGGATGTAAAACCAGGAGAGTATATTGCTTTTGTTGGTTCATCAGGAGTTGGTAAAACAACGATTTGTTCTTTGATTCCTCGTTTTTACGAAGCAACGAAAGGAAATGTCTTGATTGATGGAATTAATGTCAAAGAGATAAAACAACAATCTTTAAGAGAAAATATTGGCATTGTTCAACAAGATGTTTATTTATTTACTGGAACGATTATGGATAATATTCGTTATGGAAATTTAGAAGCGAGTGATGAAGAAGTCATTGAAGCCGCTAAAAAAGCTAATGCTCATGATTTTATTATGGAATTAGAAGAAGGTTACGATACGGATTGTGGACAACGTGGGGTCAAACTTTCAGGTGGACAAAAACAACGTATCTCGATTGCACGTGTTTTCTTAAAGAATCCACCAATTCTTATTTTTGATGAAGCAACAAGTGCATTAGATAATGAAAGTGAAAGTATTGTACAAGAATCTTTAGAAAAATTATCTCAAGATCGTACAACTTTTGTTATTGCGCATCGTTTATCAACGATTAAAAATGCTAAACATATTTGTGTTTTAACAGAAAATGGCATCGAAGAACAAGGAAACCATGAAGAGTTGATGAAATTAAATGGAAATTATGCAAGATTGTATAATATGCAATTTAAAGGAGAAAAGTAACATGGAAAGAAAATATATTTTTTTTGATATTGATGGAACACTTTTAGATGATAATCCGGGAGGAAAGATTTTAGAAAGCACATATCGTACGTTAGACAA
>UMKM01006024.1_pt1 | contig 10806 bp, 8 predicted proteins | sample 1966331 | NCBI WGS metagenome assembly UMKM01 (sample SAMEA4836176, study PRJEB28245) | human gut metagenome | biome: gut microbiome; material: fecal sample | place: Denmark | collected 2008 | reverse complement strand
AGCCCGTTTTACTTCCCATAATCGTCCTTGTCGGAAGTACCTATTTTTTATCTCGAAACTATTCAAAATTCTTATAGTATAAATAATGTATAGTATGTATATTTTATATTTTCAAAATATTCTCTCCACATTTTCCTCCGCTCCCGGCCCTGAATGCGCCACATTCCAGACTGCAAATATATTCATCTGCCTCTCAGCTTCTTTTCTTTCTCTCTTATCCCCCCTGCGATAAGAAACCTGATGCGCGGCTTTCCCATAATGATCGCACCAGTAAAGCCCTAATCCACAGCCCGCACTGAACCTTGGTCCGCGGTACAAAAAACGCGGCCCATGATGCTTTTTCTTCATCATGGGCCGCGTCTGCCTAATCTTATTGATTTCATTTTACTGCCGGACTCCGGTTTCAAAACCGGAATCCGTTCGCTTTCTGATCTCTGCCTTCTTTTTGTCTGATCCTCTTCTATTTCTCCGGCTCCTGCATCACCGTCACCGCCGACCGATACCGGCCGCCGTGATGGACGCAGTTGTGGGCCAGGCGGATCTCCTGGCTGTTGAAGCCGTCCCTGGTGTTGCTGTTGGGGAAGATGAAGTTCTTCGCACTGGACGTCACGGTCACACGCATCTGATGTCCTTTCCGGAATGTATGGGACAGCTTTGTGGTCCGGATCGTCACCGGATATACCTTGCCCGGCTCCATGAATTCCGGATGCTCGAACTGGTTCCGGTAGCGCACGCTCATGACTCCGTCTGCCAGCTTCATGGAACACCCGTTTTCATCCACATCGGTGATCCGCACCATCAGATCCGTATCTTCGCAGTCGGAGGAGAGATAGATCACAGCCTGGGCGTCTCCGGTGATGGTAAATTCCTTCTCCAGAACACCAGTGGAGTAGCTGAGTATATCGGTCCGCTTCTCCTCGTCTGTGTAGTTTTCCGGCACCTCCAGTTCATTTTCAGACATATCGATGATATGGGTGGACGGATTTTCCGGATCGTATGTAAAATGATCCCCACATTCATTTTCCGGAGCCGCGAGGCTGAGGGTTCCATGGCCTGCCTCGCTGCCGCTTCCAACTGCCATATCCGCAGCTTTGCCGTCCAGGTAGAAGGTCACCTTCTCTCCATCGGGCAGAGGCCAGTTCTCAGCCGTCTTCCACTGGCCGCTTCCCATGGTATAGTATTCCACCACGGGAGTCTTTTCGATCCCGTTTTCCACGCCCTTTAAATAATGTTCGATCCACTGGAAGCACACCAGGTCGATGTCGTACCGCAGGGCATTGGGCGCCAGGGCAAAGCCGTGGATATCGTAATCGGCATTTCCGCTGTGCTTCCACGGTCCCAGGATCACCTTTTTCTCTGTGTAATCCTCATACAGATCCAGGGCCTCTGTTGTTCCCATGCCGTTATCGTCGAACCACCCGGACATGATCAGCGCCGGAACCCGGTGGGCCCCCGTCCGCTCCTTCCAGTTGCCCATTTTCCAGAAATCGTCGTAATCGGGATGATCCAGCCATTTCTTTAAGAACGGCACCTGATGGCCCAGGGCTCTGGGCGCGATGTCCTCCAGGGGACGGATATCCAGAAGCTCGTCCCAGTCGTCCCGGTCCATGAGGGATGCGTCCGATCTCTGTCCGGATACCATAAAGGCCCAGGACATGGACCCGGAGTTGAAGCAGCCGCCTCTCCTGGGCAGATCCACAAAGGGACTTCCAGCGCACACACTGCTTAACATGGCCGTCAGATGGGGATTTTCGCTGGCCGCAGCCGCCCACTGGACGTAGCCCAGGTAAGAGCCTCCGGTCATGGCCACCTTCCCGTCGCTCCACTTCTGATCTGCGATCCAGTTGAGGGTATCGTCGCCGTCCTCCACCTCATAGTGCATGGGAAGCCACTCGCCTTCGCTGTCCTCCCGTCCCCGCACATCCTGGATCACCACAGCGTAGCCCCTCTGCACATACCGGTAATACGTTTCTGCTCCGACCCGTTTTCCGTAGGGCGTCCGCACCAGCACAGTGGGGACCTTTCCTGCGGGTCCTGCAACGGCCATCTCCTGGCCGGCTCTCTCTCTTTTCACTGGCAGATACACGTCCGCAGCCAGCTTCACGCCATCCCGCATGGGAACCATGAAGGTCTCGGGACCATGGACCAGGTATGGAAGGCCAAAGCCCATCTCCTTCCACTGGCGTAAGACCGTCTCATCCTCGTACCCATCCTTCACCAGAACGCTGCAAAGCTCCCTGGCCGGGGTAATGAACGCCACGATCTGACCATCCTTCACCACCAGGTCTCTGGGGAATTTGATGTGCCTCTGCACATACGCGCCCTTATCCTTTTTCTCATAGATCTCCCCGGAGGAAGCCGTAAACCTGTCGTCTCCCAGGCGGATCCCCTCCTGGCACGGTTCCAGATGCAGGAGTGCCTCCCGCACGTTCATTTTTCCCAGGACCACATACCGGTCGTCCTCTGGAGCCAGCTCCCTTTCCGGAAGAAATTCTCCAGATGTCACGTCCAGCGGACTGTGGAAAACCCGTTCTCCCTCTTTTCTGCATGTTCCGTACCGGACTCCCGATACGTAAAATCCCCATGTTTCCATGTCTATACCCCTTTCTGCCCGCCGCTCCATCTTTTCCTCCGGGCTGCCAGGCACTATATTTTTCACAACTCCATTCTACCTTATCTTTGTCTCAAAGTCAAAAAGATGCGCTTTGTTTCCAGATCGTCAGCCCAAACAAAACCTTACAGAAAAAACTCTGTTTCTGTCTGCTCTTCTCTTGACTTCCTCCGCCAGACTGGCTTACAATACAAGCCAGAAACAAAGAAAGGACAGGTGGTCCCATGGAAAATAGAATGAACGGAAACGCCGTCCGCGTCTGGACCAAGCAGCATGAAAACGTCCTCCGGGAGCTGGAGACCAAAGGCCGCTACGTGGCCAGACGGGAATACATCCAGGCAGATCTCGGGGAGCACGCCCCTCTGGTGCTGGAGGCCTACGACTGGCTGGTAAAGCACACGCCTGCGGCGGCGGACCGGCCCGCAGACGCCGATTATCCCGTATGGGTGTCCTTAAAATCAGAGGCCACCATGCTGAAGAGCCCGGGAACCGTGATCCTGGAGCTGACCCTGGATCCGTCCCGGATCGTGCCGGTAAACATCATGAAATGGGGAGCGGTCCTGGACTATTCGTATATTCCGGCTGACCGGGAGGACGCCGCCCGCCACAGAAAGCTCCTGGAGGAATACCGGGTCAGCGACAGCAGAGCATATATGTCCCAGTTCTACCCGGAGATCAAACGGGAGATCATAAAAAGCTGGGACCGGCTCTTTGACGCCCGGGTAGATATGGGGAACCCGGACTGCTATGGAAATATATGGGAGATAAAAAGAGAATGGATCACAGACGTACTTCGGTAACCTTATATTCCCCCCAGGCCCAGATCGTCCTGGACGTCTTAGACCGGGATGGGATCTGCTTTTCCAGGCGGGAATATGTCCAGAAAAAATATGAAGAAAGCGCTCCGGTGTTTCTTTCCGCCTACGACTGGTTCGTAAAGGCTGCGGAAGCCCATGTTCCAAAGCCCCAGGGTGCGGAATACCCCTACTGGGCCTTCAAAAGCCCGGAAAATGTGGACCCGTCTGCCGGAGGCCGGATCCTGGTACTGCGTGTTCCTCTAGACGAAGCAGTCTTTTTCAGCCTCTACGACTGGAATAAGATTTTATGCCTGTCCTATATGGGAAAGACGGAAAAAGAAGAGAAAGAGTTCCGCCAGACGCTTCTGGAATACGGGATCCGGAGGGAAAGTGATCTCATTCTCACCAATTTCTATCCGGAGCTGAAGCACCAGGTCATGGACAGCTGGCACCGGCTCTTCTCCCATGACCAGGCCATCCGTAAAGCCATTTCTGAAAACCAGCCCCTTTCCGGCGTCCAGGCCGGGCTGTGGTGCATAAAAAAAGAGTGGGTCATGGGCCAGGATTAGCTCCCGGTCCATCCCCACTCTCTTTCTATGCAGTTATCAGCCCTCCAACGCCTCCTGGGCCGCCTCCAGCGTGGTCATCTCATATTTATGGAGGATCACGTTCTGGATCATGTCCCTGGTCTCTGAATTTATGGGATGGGCAATGTCCCTGTATTCACCATCTGCGGCTTTTCTGCTGGGCATTGCAATGAAAAGCCCCTTTTCCCCTTCGATCACTTTGATATCGTGGATCACGAACTCGTTGTCCAGTGTAATGGATACGATCGCTTTCATTTTGCCTTCTTTTTCAATCTTTCTCACACGTACATCTGTTACCTGCATAATAACCTCCCCGGTCCATATCAGCCTTCCATATGGGCCATTATAATGTATATCTTTCGTTCTTTTCGATGACGATCTTCACGTCATCAGGCTGCCCAATGTATGTGGTATTGGCACGGATCGTATCGCGGCTCTCCACAATGCAGTTCTCAATGACCGTATTGTCTCCAATATAAACGTCATTCATGATGATCGAGTTTTTGATCACACAGTTATTTCCGATATATACCTTTTTAAACAGAACGGAATTTTCCACTGATCCGTTTAAGATACAGCCGCTGGAAACCAGGCTGTTCTTTACAACTGCACCCGGATTATATTTTGCCGGAGGCAGATCGTCGATCTTGGAATAAACATCCGGATATTCCTTAAAGAAGTAGCTGCGGACCTCTGGCTTTAAGAAATCCATATTGGTCTGGTAATAGGCCTCCACGGAAGCGATGTTGCTCCAATAGGTATCCAGCTTGTAGGCATAGATCCGTTTCAAGTTCTTATAGCGTACCAGGATGTCCTGGACGAAGTCATACCGATCCTCGTTGGCGCAGCGCTCAATGAGCTCGATAAGCTGGCGGCGGCGGATCACATAGATCCCGCAGGAGATGGTCGTGGAATCGTTGACCATGGGCTTCTCCTCAAATTCTGTGATGCGCCCGTCGGCGTTGGTCTTTACCATACCGAACCGGGTCACATCCACATCCGCCGGCATATCCTTGCAGACCACTGTGATATCGGCCTTCTTTTCGATGTGGTATTCCAGCACCTTATTGTAATCCAGCTTATAGATCCCGTCGCCGGAGGCCAGTACCACATAGGGCTCGTGGCTTCTCTTCAGAAAATCCAGGTTCTGGTAAAGGGCGTCTGCGGTGCCCCGGTACCAGTCGCTGTGCTCTGCGGTGATGGTGGGGGTAAATACATACATGCCCCCCTGCTTTCTTCCGAAATCCCACCATTTGGAAGAGCTTAAATGCTCATTTAAGGATCTGGAATTATACTGGGTCAGAACTGCAACACTCTGGATATGAGAGTTGCTCATATTGCTAAGAGCAAAGTCAACGCTCCGGAAGCTTCCGGCGATGGGCATTGCCGCGATCGCCCTTTTTCTGGAAAGCTCCCGCATCCGCTTGCTGTTGCCTCCCGCTAAAACAATACCGATTGCTCTCATACGTTTCCACCTGCCTTTACTATGTAGCCGCCGCTTTCAAGTTTGCCGTCCGGATAGTCCGAAGCTTCTGTCACACCGGAGATCGCCGTGTTCTTTCCGATCTCCACGCCCGCCGGGATCACTGAATGCTCTCCGACGGTCACCAGGTCGAACTGGTATACCTTGGGATCATATTTGCTGGGCGCGTATTCCCCGGTTCCCAGACGTGCGCCTGCGCCGATCCTTACGCCCTCTGCCACAATGGCTTTATCCACAACTGCATCTGCCTCGATGACAGAATCCTGCATGATGATGGAATCCCGGACCACAGCGCCCTTTTCGATCACAACGCCGGAACCAATAACAGAATTGGTGACCTCTCCATAGATCTCCGTTCCCTCTCCGATGATGCTCTTTCCTACCTTCGCTTCTGCGGAAATGAACTGGGGCGGGATCTTCTCACTCTTGGTATAGATCTTCCAGTACTCCTCATACAGATTGAATTCCGGGATAATGTCGATCAGCTCCATATTGGCTTCCCAGTAGGAGCCCAGAGTCCCCACATCCTTCCAGTAGCCGTTATACTCATATGCGAAGATCCTCCTGCCGTCGTTGTGGCAGTAGGGGATAATGTGCTTTCCAAAGTCACAGCCCGGCTCATCCTTTAATTTAATGAGCGCCCCTTTTAATACCTTCCAGCTGAAGATATAGATTCCCATGGAAGCCAGGTTGCTCCTGGGGTTTGCCGGCTTTTCCTCGAACTCCGTGATGCGGTTGGCATCGTTGGTGATCAGGATGCCGAAACGGCTAGCCTCCTCCATGGGCACCGGCATGGCGGCGATGGTCACGTCGGCGTTGTTGGCCTTGTGGTACTCCAACATCACCTCATAGTCCATTTTGTAAATGTGGTCGCCGGACAGGATCAGAACGTATTCCGGATTATAGGATTCCATATACTCCAGGTTCTGGTAAATGGCGTTGGCAGTTCCTGTATACCAGTCGCTGCCCTTGCTTCTTTCATAGGGCGGAAGAACGGTCACGCCGCCCACGTTCCGGTCCAGATCCCACGGAATACCGATTCCGATATGCGTATTTAAACGCAATGGCTGGTACTGGGTCAGGACGCCGACTGTATCGACGCCAGAATTAATGCAGTTGCTGAGCGGGAAGTCGATGATCCTGTACTTGCCGCCGAATGATACTGCCGGCTTTGCCACTTTTTGCGTTAAAACTCCAAGGCGGCTGCCCTGTCCTCCTGCCAACAGCATTGCTATCATTTCTTTTCTTACCACGATATCACCTCTTGCTGTTTCATTTTGTCCATCTTTGGGTTAATTAAATGGTTCTTTTATTATACCATATTTTTTAGAAAATGTGAACAAAATTTTCTCGAGTTAAACGTCATTTTTGTACATATTATGACATATTATAACATTTCCACAGGTTTCTTCCGATAACCGACAGTTCCCTCCCCATTCCCAGCCCATTCCAGAGCCGGACCGGCCGTTCCCAGTCAGCCATAAGAAACACTCCGCGCGAATTTCTCATGGTTCCCGCGGCAAGTACCAGGGGCTCATGCAAGCACGGTCTTTGGCCCCGCTGCCCGCGAAAAAAGAGGACCCGTCCGGGTCCTCTCCTCATCCTTTATCCAAGGATATCATATACAGTTCCGCAGAATACCTTCACCGCATTGGGAAGCGCCTGCTCGTCAAAATCGAATCTCCTGTTATGGCCCGGCGCAGATTCCTTTGTGAGGATCCGCATGAAGGTAGCCTGGCCGCCCTGCTCCTGTACCCGGCGCATCATATAGGAAACGTCCTCGCTTCCGCCGTTGCGGCTGCTGGTGGTCCCGGAAACCGGAAGATGCAGGTTTTCCTCGCAGACACGTCTTACCCGGTCCATAAGGGCCTGGTCGCTGGTCAGGGAATACGCAGAGCCCATGACCTTCATTTCGCTGGTGCAGCCGTGCATCTTCGCCGCTCCCTCGATGATGTTCTTTGCATATTCTTCCATATACTGGTTGATTTCTGTGGTCTCTCCGCGGACCTCGATCTCCATCTTTGCCACATCTGCGATCACGTTCCGGCCGCTTCCGGCCACAACGGTCCCCACATTGATCCGGCTCATTCCAGCGGAGTTCCTCGGGATCCCGTACAGGTTTAAGATAGCCGTAGCCACAGCCGGCATTACGTTTTTCCCTTTCTCCGGAGATCCGCCTGCATGGGCAGAAACGCCGTGGAAGAAAACATCGTACTTGGTGGTAGCCAGGGAGCCGTGGCTTCCCGGGATCACCACTGCCGGGTCGTCGTCGGCCTTATCGGAAACGTGGGAGCCGATGAGATAATCCACACCGTCCAGATGGCCGTTCTCCACGATGGACTTGGCACCGCGGACGCCCTCCTCTGCCGGCTGGAAGATCAGCTTCATGGTCCCATGAAGGGAATCCTTAATGGACATCAGTACCTTGGCAACACCCAGGCCGATGGTGGCATGGCCGTCATGGCCGCAGGCATGCATAAAGCCCTCGTTGACGGAGCCAAAGCCCTCGCAGGCAGGCCGGTGGGATTTGTCCTTTTCCTCAAATACGCCCAGTGCGTCGATGTCGAAACGCATGGCTACTGTGGGGCCCTCTCCGCAGCGCAGGATACCGATCACTCCGGTCATACCGCCCTTTGTATATTTCACAAACTCCGGATCTGCCCCCTGGGCCACAGCTCTCTCGTACTGCTCCTCCAGCTCCTCATCCGACGGAACGCCCATTCTGGCGTCTTTTTTGCAGACCTGGTCGCCCACTAAGACCTCATACCCCATCTCTGTCAGCTTTCTGGCAATGATGGAGGAGGTCCTCATCTCGAACCAGCCTTTTTCTGCGAACTTGTGGAAATCGCGGCGCTGGGCTACCAGCTCCGGTGCGATCTCATCTGCCATTTTGGTGATCTGTTCATAAATGTCCATGCTGAATACCTCCATTTTATTTTCTCGGCAGCATCCGTCCGCCAAAACCGATGGCGAACACTCCGCCGTTTTCATCCTTAAAGAGCTTCAGATACGCGTCCTTTGCATAGCCGCGGATGATCCCCAGGTTTTCCTGGACCATGACCAGATTTTTCTCTCTGCCCTCTACCACTGCCAGAACTCCGTCTCCGTTCTCCCGGATCTCCACCTCGGAGTCCTCGCTGGAAAGGTAGCAGCCCACTGCGGCCTTTCTGGTCTTTTCTGGCCATGGATTTTCCTGGTAAAGTCCCCGGTCCTCCAGCGGATTCCGGCCATGGTACATACGCATGGCCGCATCGGCAATGGCGCTCACCGGTACGTCGGAGGTGTTGCAGAGAACGATGACTCCGCAGCCGGCGTCGTAGGACCAGGACATGTTGGAGGAAACGCCTGTAAGGCTTCCCCCGTGCTCCACCACGGTCACATCGTCGATCTTCTTTGTAGCCAGTCCGAAGCAGTACCAGCTCTCCGGTCGGTACTCCATCCGCGGACGGCACATGGACCGGATACCTTCCATTGAAAGGATACGGCCGCCGTCCGGGGTCTTTCCATGGTTCAGATACATATACAGGATCTTCTTCATGTCGGAAATGGTGGACTTCATGGATCCGGCCCCGCCCAGAACAAAGGCATTGTCGTAATAGTCCTTACAGCCGGTCATGACGCCGTTCTCTTTCTTATATAATACGGCGCTGTTTTCATCCAGTCTGGGCCGCAGGTAATCGCAACCGCTGCGCTCCATTCCCAGAGGATCCAGAATATTCTTTTTCACATAGTCTGCAAAGGAAGCCTCTCCTCCGACCCGGCGGACGATCTCAGAAAGGAGGCCATAGCCGTCGTTGCAGTAGCTCATGTATTCGCCCGGTCTTCCAATGAGACCGTGGCCCGGAGTCTGGGCATCCAGCTGCTCTGCCACTGCCTTTGCTCCTGCCTCCGCTAACTTCACGCTGTAACCCAGGTCACCCTCTGTCTCCTCGGAGATCCCCAGCTTCTCTGCGATCTCCTTTACCACAGTCCGGTGTACCGGATAAAAGCCGCCGCTGTGGCTCAGGAAATGATGGATCCGTACCGGCTCCTGGTTCTTATTGGTAAACTCCGGTATGTACCGGCTCACAGGATCGTCCAGGTCCAGAAGGCCTTTTTCTGCCAGCTGCATGATGGACAAGGCCACAAAGGACTTTGTCACAGATGCCAGACCGAAGATCGTATTTTCATCCATAGGCAGCTTCTGCTCCGTATCCCTGTACCCGAAGTACTGTTCATACTGGGTCTTTCCCTCTTCATCCACAATGGCAACGGCGATCCCCGCCGCATTCCCCTGCACCTGGACCTGCTTTACCAGCTCTTCAAACAGGGCCCTGTTGGCCGCATTGATTCGATTCATGTGTAATCCCTCCCAATGATGTCGCTTGATTCCCTTATTATAACATATTTTTTCTAACAAAAATATACCTGAAAAAAGAAACGTATAAAAATTTTGTACAAAATAAAAAGCAAAAAGGAGACGGCGCCAAGTGGAGTGAGAGAGTTTTTGCAGCCGTCTCCAGAATCTGTCAATGCATTATTTCAGTCGGATATAACCTACGCCATCCCGGATCTCCATGGCGGTTCCGTAGGGAGCCGAAAGCTCCGCCAGATACTCCAGGACCTTTTCGTCTCCAGTCATTACCGGCACGCCCTTCTGGGAGCGTACCCGCTCCATACCCAGGGAAATGGGGTACAGGCGGATCTCCGTGGTCTTCCCATCTTCCATGTCCCAGGCAGCCATAACAGAAAACCAGATCTCCGGCAGGACTCCGTACCCCACGGTTCCCATCTTGCTCCGGTCATCCATATATGCCCCCACCTTTGTATCCAGGGGAAGCTTCTTATTTAAATACGCATCATAAGGCTGGAGATCCACGGTCTCCGTTTCAAACAGGAAATTCCCCAGGCTGTAAAAAATGGTTTTCCCCTTATAGATCTCGATCCCCCGAAGCTCATGAGGACCATGGCCGATGATAACATCTGCACCAGCATCCACACAGCGTCTGGCAAAGGTCTCCAGGAACATGGCCGGCACCTTTGTATCGCCCGCATCGGTCTCATGGGCATGGATGCTCACCAGCACCACGTCCGCCTGCTTTCCGGCCTCCCGGATCTCTCCCTCGATCCGGGCCATATCCGTTTCGTTGGGGATGCTCTCGATCCAGTTGGTTTCATCCAGCTTGAATTTATACTTTCCAAACAGGAAGGTCCCCTCCGGCGGCGGATTCTTATATCCATTCTTCACGGAGTTTTCCATGGAAGCGTTGACCTTTGTAAGAGCCGCCAGCCCTGCAACCTGGTCATAATACTCCTGGGTCACATGGTAAACGGTCTCGAAGCGCAGAG
>UMKM01077543.1_pt1 | contig 10860 bp, 8 predicted proteins | sample 1966331 | NCBI WGS metagenome assembly UMKM01 (sample SAMEA4836176, study PRJEB28245) | human gut metagenome | biome: gut microbiome; material: fecal sample | place: Denmark | collected 2008 | reverse complement strand
CACCTGCTCATGCTCCGCCCGCTCCGCCGCCATTCGCGTCAACGGCGACATCCGGTGCCCGAAGCTCCGCAGCGCCGCATCGCCCAAAGCCCCACGGCGCCGAAGAGACAGACTGACGTAGGCTGAACACGGCAATAATCATCTCCCTTTCGCCTGCGCAGCCGAAAGGCCCTAGGCGAAGCATCTTCGAAGTGCATTTTCGGATAGCGAAGGGGTGCATTCCTGGACGGAACTTTTTCGAGGCCCATTTCGGGCAGATGAAGGCCCATCCTTTGAATAAAGCATCCTCGAAGCGCACTCCAGGCAGAAGAAAGGCCGCATTCCTGGCAAAATATCGCCCTGATGTATTCCCGAAGGAGCCTCGGACGATAAAAACGCCTCTTCATGGCAAGATATCGCCGCCATGTATCCAAAATGAGCTAATTTTGGCAAGATATGCTCCCCATGTATTCAAAATGCCCTGCAAAGCGCCGTTGGAGGATACATCAGGCAAACATCTTGCCAGGGAGGGGCGCTTTTCGCTGCACAGACCCCTTAAATCATGCATGGCGAGCGACTCTTGCCATGCATGACGGATCCCACAGGACAAATCTTGCCATGCTCGACGGATCCCGCTGGACGAATCCTGTCACGCTCGATGGCTTCACCGGACGAATCCCGCCATGTTTGATGGCTTCAGCGGACGAATCTTATCGCGCTCGATGGTTTCTATCATGCAAATCTTGCCATCCCGCCCTGGCGGCTCCCGTTGGGCAAAGTACGCTTGATGGAGCCAACGGCTTTCACCGCCGCGTCCGTCATTGTCATTTCCGCGAATGCCCTTTAAAAAAGCACCTGAATAACTGTGGGGCTCGGCTTCGCGGGGCCCAATCCGCCCAGAGTCCCAGTCCCAAAGCGCCCGGGCCATTTCAGCACTAGAGCCACAATACGCTGCGGAACCTCAGCTCCGAAACGCCAAGGCTGCTTCAGCGCCAGACATCAAAGCGCCCAGCCCGTTTCAACTTCTCGAACCAAAAGCACACAAGCCCAAAACCATCAGCCCAAACCACCAAGGGAAAGCACAGAGCTCATTAGCTTTTTCGCGCAAGCGCTTTGGGGGTTGGCAACCACGCTTTCGGTTGCGCCGCATTCAACAACCTCCCCTTCATCGAGCACCAGGAGCCTATCGGCCAGCTCCGACACAAGAGCCAAGTCGTGAGTAATAAACACGATGGACACCTTGCCCTTCAACCGTTCGATGAGCGAAACAATATGTGCTTGGGTAGACACATCAAGGGCGCTGGTTACCTCATCGCATATCAGCACCGAAGGATCGACGGTAAGCGCCCTGGCCAATGCAGCGCGCTGACACTGACCTCCACTTACCTGAGAAGGAAAACGCTGGTAAAAGCTCTCGTCTAAGCCAACCAGCTGAAGCTTTTCAAGAGCCCGCTCTTTCGCTTCCGTACGCGTAGCCCCGAAGCTGCGTGCCACCTCGGCGATGCTGGCGCCTAACGTATAGCTGGGATCGAACGATTCCAGCGGCATCTGGAACACCATTTGAATGCTCGAATACACATCTTTACGTTGCCTGCGCGGCAAACCGAAGATTTCTTTTCCGAACAAGGAAACCGAGCCACCATCAGACTGCTCAAGCAGCGTGATAACTCGGGCCAGCGTGCTTTTGCCGCTGCCACTGCCGCCAACAATACCCAAGCATTCACCCTGCTCCAAGGTAAAGCCCACCCTGTTCAGCGCCGGCTTTTCCATGCCGGGAAAACGCTTGGATACACCGTTAACCTCCAGCGCCTTCATCGAGCACCCCTTAGCTTGGGAACAGAAACGATAAGCTGACGGGTATACGGATGCTGGGGGCGAGCAACAACCTGTTCAGAAAACCCCTGCTCCACAACCTCCCCGTCTTTCATGACGTAGAGATACTGGGCCATGTGGGCTAGCACGGCAATGTTGTGAGACACCACTAAAAGCGACACTCCGAATTCGCGATTTGCCGAAACAAGTTCCTCTACCACTTGCGCCTGAACCGCCACATCAAGAGCGCTGGTAGGCTCATCGGCGAAAACGACCTTTGGGGAATTCATCAAAGCAAGGCCAATAGCAGCACGCTGGGCCATACCACCAGAAAGCTCGAAAACATAGCTGCCCAAAACCCGATCAGGGTCGGAAAGCCCCAGCCTTCCAAGAAGAGACGCCGCACGCGCACGAGCCTCCCCCTTCGAAAGCTCGTCACGCAAAAGGGCAGTCTCCTCAAATTGAGAACCCAACGTGCGAACGGGGCTGAAAGCCCGCTGCGGGTTTTGCGACACCAACGACGCCACCGTACTGACGTAGGAAAGATGATCGGCCTGAGACATACCGGAAACGTCTTTCCCAGCAAAACGAATGGAGCCGCCGCAAACCTCGCCCGCCTGCCCAAGCATTCCAAGCGCGACGCGAAGCAGCGTGGTTTTGCCGCAGCCCGATTCGCCAACAATGCCCACAATAGAGCCCCGCTCAAGGGAAACGGTGACACCGTGAAGCACGGCGTCACCGTTGTACGCAACACGCAAGTTTTCTATTTCGAAAATTGCAGACATACACCCTACTTGTAAGACATCTGATAGTTCAGCCAGTCGTACTGACCCTGCATAGCAAGGTTCTCAACGTCGGCTGCCGTAACGTCATTTACCAGCGTATGGACCATGTAGACATAAGCATGGTCGCCGAGCGCGATCTGCTGGATCTGCTTCACCAGTTCCTTCTGCTCGGCCTCGTCGCTGGTCTTCTTCAGCTGGCCAAGAAGCTCGTCAACCTTGGCGTTGCTGTAATGACCGTAGTTGCTGTTGCCATCGGAGCCCATAACCGCAGACAGGTAGGTGTAGGGATTGCCCGTGGGAAGCGTGGAATAAGCCATGGTGCCAATATCCCAGTCGCTGTCGGCCAAACGAACGGTAATCTTTTCGGCTACTTCAATATCAGCAGCGATGCCGATCTGGGAAAGCTGAGATGCCAGTGCCTCGCAGTCCATGGGCAGCGCAGCGTTTGCTTGATAGGTTACCAGCTTCAGGGAAAGCTTCTTGCCGTCCTTTTCCAGCACACCGTCACCATCGTTATCGGCATAGCCGGCATCAGCCAGGATCTGCTTTGCCTTTTCCACGTCGAAGCCGTCGCAGGTCACACCATCAGCATAGCCAGAAGAGTCGGGGAATGCGGCGTGGGATGCTTCGGCGGAATTGTTGTAGATGGAGCTTACATACGAATCGCGATCGACGCACATGCCAACGGCCTGACGAACCGCGTCATCCTGCATGGCTTTGCTCTTCATGTTGAAGTACAACATGTGGGCACGAGCCTGATTAGTCTGATGCAAAGTGTACTTGGACGTATCGCTCAAGTTTCCAAGCTGGTCGTCCGCAACATTCATCAGCGCGCAAACCTCGCCCGACTGCAGAGCGGACACCTTCGACTGGTCGTCGGTCAGGTACTTCGCATGCACGGTCTTGATTTTCGGCTCGCCCTGCCAATAGGAATCGTAGGCAGAAAGCTCAACGTCTCCATTGCCTGCAACTGAATCGATCTTGTAAGGGCCAGTGCCCACAGGCTCATCTTCGGCAGCACCCGAGTTCACATCGATGATAGAGGCAACAGGCTCGGACAGTTCGTTCTTAAAGGCAGTGTTAAGGGAATTGGTGGTAACGGTGAGCACGTTGCCATCAGCTTCCATGCTGGCAATATCCAGCGATTTCTTGGCTCGCTCGTTCATGCCAATAGTGCGATTCAGGCAATCCGCTACCGCCTGAGCATTGAGCTCGTTGCCGTTCTGGAACGTTACCCCTTCGCGAATCGTGATTTTCCACGTGGTATCGTTTACCATTTCGGCGGACTCAGCCAACATGGGCTGAGGGTCGAAGTTGGCATCGATGCGGAAAAGCTGCTCGTAGATGCCCAGATAGGAACCCTGCCAACCCATGTAGTTGTTGGTTGGATCAAGGTTGTACTCACCGGCATTGGAAGTCCAGGCAACGCTCATTTCGTCGCTATTGCTCCTGGAATCCGACGAGCATCCCACTAACGCGCCCACCGCACCTGCGCCCAAAGCACAAGCAAGGGTTACGGCGGCAATGCGCTTTGCCCACCTCTTCTTAACTTTCACCATCCCATTTTCCTTTCCTCGATGGCTTTATTTCTTTACCCTCGCAAACAGCGAGCTCTTATTTCCTAACGCTTCGTTAACCGAATCGCCGAAATAATTGAACACCGCAACCACCAAGAAGATGGCAAAACCCGGTGCGAATACCGCCCAGGGTGCAGTTTGGAACCCCGACGCGGCCTGATTGATCATGGCACCCAACTCGGGCGAAGGAGGCGATGCGCCCAGGCCCAAAAACGAAAGTCCCGCCAAACTGAGCATCGATCCGCCAATATCCAAACACGCCGTAACAATCAGGGGTGGAAGAATGTTGGGCAACACATGCTTCAAAGCGATTGCCGTTCTGCTCAGGCCGCCAATAACTGCTGCCTGAATGAAGGGGCGCTCTTTCAACGCCAGCACGGAAGAACGGGCAATGCGCGCAAAGCGTGTCCAGCCGGGAATCACCAGCGCGATAACCGCATTCTGCAAACCGCCGCCCAGAAGGCCGGCAATGGCAATGCCCAAAACCAAGGTCGGGAACGCCATGAAGGCATCGGTGATGCGCATCACCACGGAATCGAACGCGCCGCCGATATACCCCGACAACGCACCCAGAACCGAACCGATAACAACGCTTAAAGCCACGACCGCCAAAGCGGCAAGCACGGTGGTGTGCAATCCTGTTAGCACACGACATAAAATGCAGCGTCCCAGCGAATCGGTGCCCATAAGGAATTCCCCGTCGGGTGCGCGATTCGACAACACAAGGTTGGCAAGTTCGGCATCGTGCTGGCACAACAAAGGCGCAACGAACGAGAACGCAACGATAAGCAGCGCAACAATGCCGCAACAGAGCGCACGACGCCCAGCCAAACCGCCGCTTCGACGTTTACCCCTAAGCACGCACACCACCCCGCCTTTCTTGGGCGGCAGATTGTTCCAGCGCCAAACGTGCACGGGGGTCAATACGAGCCTGAAGCAAGTCAACGCAAAGGTTGACCAGCACAAAAAGCACCGCAACGATAAGCACATACGCCTGAACTACCGGGTAATCGCGCGCGAATACTGCCTGCACCGCATAGAAGCCGATGCCAGGCCAGCTAAATACGTTTTCGATAATGGCACTGCCACCTAAAAGCTGCGCAAACGTCATGCCCGTCAGCACCAAAATGGTAGGCGTCGTAGCTTTCAGCACACTGCGAGACAGAATGGCAACGTCGGAAATGCCGCGCAAACGCGCCGCCTCGACGTAATCCTGTTCCATTTCCTGCAGCACAATGGTGCGGATCTGACGGATGTACATCGCCGATTCGCAAAGGACCAGCGTCAGCACAGGCAGAACCCAGCCAACACCCTTCATGCTTCCGATACTGGGCAACCAGTGAAGCGTCAGGGAAAACACAAATACCAAGATCAGAGCCATCAAGAAGCCCGGAACCGAAGCCCCCACAAAGGAAGCGAAGCGAATAATCAAATCAGTTGCGCGGTTCTTCTTCAGAGCGCACAGGCAACCAAGGGGAATGGACACCACAAGCGTGAGCGCAAGAGAGGTAACGGCCAAGAACAACGTTGCTGGCATGCGCGCAGCGATTTCCGATGCAACGGGCCGTCCTGAGCTGATCGATATTCCCAAATTCCCTTGGAATATCCCCGCCAGCCACGCAACGTACTGTTCCGCCACAGGCCTATCCAGGCCGAGCTCCGCCCTTTTCTGGGCAACCACATCAGGGTCGGGCACCGTGCCGCCGCGCGACAAAAGTGCCGTGACCGGATCGCCAGGAGAAAAGTACATCAGGAAAAACGAGACAAGCGTCACCAAAAACAGCACCACCACAAGATGCAGCAGTCGCTGTACGATCATTTTCTTCATGGGGCACCTAGCGAACGGGCTTTCGCGCAACCACCATAAACTGCGGAGCAAATTCATAGCGCTGCTGTTCTTCGGCGGTCCATACACGCGAAGAAACATCTTCAACTGCTTCAACTTCGAAGCCAAGCGAGCGAAGGGCCATCACGTCCCACGCAGGGCGGTCCGCCGCAGCAATGGGCATGTCTTTCGCAAGTTCTTCCAGGACGTTGAAGATGGGCGAAGAACCCGTACCATACGCAAGGGCACGCTTAGCGTCCAGCGATTCTTCGTGGAGGTAGTGCCACCAGGAGGAATCGAAATATACCAGGTAGCCACCAGGGCGCAACGCATCGCGCCAGCTTTCCAAGGCCTCCTTGGCAACAGCCAAGTTGGAAAGCACGTTGCGGCTTACCACCACATCGAAGGTTTCAGAAACGAACGGGAGCTGATCGACGCAGCCCAATACCAAAGGAATTTCCAGACCCTGATGCTTTGCGTTCATGCGGGCGTGAAGCAGCATGCCCTGAGAAAAATCAACACCGCACACACGGTACCCGCGTGATGCGAGGGTGAGCGCCATGGCTCCCGTACCGCAGCCAGCATCAAGAACCCAAGGCGACGTAACGCCACGCTGCAGAAGTTTTTGCTGAATGAGGTCGCCCCATTTATCGATGGAGCCATCGAGCCCAAACGTGTTGGAGCGCTCGTTCCAATAGTCACGTGTGGCTTTGAGCACGTTGAAGGCTTCGTTTCCTTCTACAGCAGCAACGGGTTTTTCCGCAGCCACAGCAAACAGAGGCGAAGCGCCATAAAGCTCATATTCCCAGTCTAGGTACACTTCTTTGCCGGCATCTTCGATTACCGTGATGCCGTCAAAGCCCACCTGCATCAGGGCATCGGCGTCCCATGCGGGGCGCACTACCGATGAAAGGGGAAGAGAGTCGTAGTAAGGCTTGTCGTTGGTGCACACAGCTGTGCGGATGCCGGTTTTCCGATAATACGCCGCTTCATTTTCGCGCACCTTCTGCGCAACGGCTTCGCTATAGAACTCGTGGTGCCAGTTCGCATCGAACACGAGCAGCTTTCCGCCAGGCTTCAGAACCTTCAGGCATTCACGATAAGCGGCAACCGGGTTCGGCAGCGTCCACGTAACGTTGCGCGTCACAACCAGATCGAAGGTTGCCTCGGGGAAGCTCAAGCTTTCGGCGTCCATATGAAGCATCACCGCGTTAACGCCACGCTTTTCGGCATTCGCACGTGCGCACGCCAGCATGTTATCGGAGGTATCGATGCCATACACCTTGGCGCCTTCTGCACCAAGCGCGCAGGGAAAGAACCCAGGGCCGCAGCCCAAATCGAGGACGGTTTTCCCTTCAAGGGAGCACCCCGCCAAGCGAGAAACCAGGGCGACCCACTTCGCCGAGCGGGAATCTGCCAGCTCTTCGTTTACGTACTGATCGTAGTCATCAGAATCAGACCAGGAAAGTGATTCGTAATCGGGATCAAGCGCGGCTTCCTGCATCGCGTCCCCTTCTGCGTCGATGTTACTTCTTTTAGGACCGTAACATCATAGCATGCCGTAACACGTTCTTGAAATCTGTAACCTGCGAACGGCTTTTATGGAGTTGCAGGCAGACGCAATCCATAAACGGCTCCGTCGGATGCGGGTCGCTGCGACCCATAAACGGCTCCGCCGAATGTATGCCACCGCAACCTACAGGGCGTTTTCAACAAGGCAAGAATAGCCGCAACCAGCAAGCCGCTTTCTGCAAGGTGCGGGTTGCCATAACCGGCAAGTCGCTTTCTGTCCATAACTCCCAATCTGAAGCGGCACATCTTTCGGCGCCCAATAACGCGCCTAGCCTACGCCATAAAAAACGCCGCCCGTGGGAGGGGCGGCGTTGGTAAAACTTAGTAACGGCTGTCGAAGATGCGCTGGGTCTTTTTCTCGGAGCGGGGAAGCTCGCCGATAGGCACACCCTTGGCATCGGGAGTGCAGCCGATCTTTGCCTTGAAGATGAGCGCCAGCTCTTCTTCGCAACGCTGCAAAGCTTCGCCTTCAAGCGAGGTTTCGAACAGCACCGTAAGCACGTCGCGGCCCATGATGTGCTCGATCATTACCTGGTACTCGGAAGACGTACCCGAGGTTGCGGCGATTACTTCCTCCACCTGAGCGGGGAACATATTAACGCCCTTGACCTTGAACATATCGTCGGTGCGGCCTACCAGCGTGTCGATGCGGGGGTGTTTCATGCCGCAAGCGCAGTCGCCCGGAATGATGCGGGTAAGGTCGTGCGTGCGGTAGCGGATAAGAGGAGCGCCTTCCTTGCGTAGGGTGGTAAGAACCAGCTCGCCAACCTCGCCATCGGGCACGGGCTCGCCTGTTTTCGGGTTAACGACCTCGGCATATACGTAGTCGCTCCACAGATGCATGCCATCGTGCTCGTGGCAAGAAATGCCAATGCCCGGTCCATAGATTTCGGTAAGACCGTAGATGTCGAAGATCTCGATGCCCAGCTCGGTTTCAATACGATGGCGCATCTTTTCGCTCCAACGCTCGGAACCTATAACGCCCTTCCTCAGAGCAAGCTTGTCGCGGATGCCGCGCTCGGCAATTGCCTCGGCAAGAAGCAGAGCATAGGAGGAGGTAGCACACAGAACAGTAGACTGCATATCTTCCATCATGCGCAGCTGCTTTTCGGTGTTGCCTGGACCCAGCGGAACCGCCATGGCGCCCAGCTTTTCGGCGCCAAGCTGGAAGCCGATGCCAGCCGTCCACAAACCGTAGCCTGGCGTAATGTGAATGCGGTCTTTGTTGGTGATGCCCACCGTTTCGTAGCAGCGCGAAAACATCGTGGCCCAGTCGTCAACATCCTTCTGGGTATAGGGAATCACCACCGGAATACCCGTGGTGCCAGAAGAAGAATGGATGCGAACGATCTTTTCCTCGGGCACGGCGGCCAAACCCAGCGGATAGGCCTCACGCAAGTCAGCCTTTTCGGAGAAAGGCAGCTTCTCAAAATCTTCCTGGGTCTGAACGTCAGAAAGATCGATGCCCTCGAATTTCTTCGCATAGAAGGGCGAACGCTCCTTCAGCGTCTTGAACTGCTCCTTGATGAGGGAGAACTGCTCGTCGGTCAATTCCATGGATCTGCCTTTCTGTGTAGCAGGTTGCCTTGTTACGCTGAAAACAAACCGCAAATAGGGAGTACCCCCTGCGGCTTCTAACCAAATTACAGATGATGCGTCACACTCTAGCACGATAAAGCGAAACGCATCGGAACAATCGAGCTACGCACCCAAACCTAGGCTGACGGTGCGGAGCCTACCGGGCTAGGCGCCTTCAGCCGAGTTAACGGCACAAGCACCAATCGAGCTGGACACTCCCCCAACCAGGCTGATGGCGCAGGGACTGCCAGCCTACGCGCCCACGGCAAGACCTACAACGTGAAAACCAATCAAAACCACGCCCCAACCGTTGTCGGCGCGAAAGCCAATCCAGATCAGGCTATGCGCCCAACCAAACCGAAAGCACGAGCACCAGCCTGCCTACACGCCCTCGACCAGGCTGACAGCTCGAAGGTTCATCTCGACGAAACGCTCCTTCACGCAAGCGGGAACAACGGCGCGCATATCATCGAGCGTCAGCACGCCGCGAAGGGCGCTCTGGCTTTCGGGTGCGTTTACCGCCTTAAGGGCGCTTGCCAGCATGATAATGTTCAGCGCCTTACGGGAACCCAGTGCGTCGCACAGGGCAACATCGTCCACCACAACCACATGAGCACCCGATGCCTGCAAAGCCTCGATCATCTTGGCAGGGTCGTACGAAGGCGATTTGAAATCGCCCACCGTAGGGGCAACGCCTGAACGAGCAACTACCATCACGCCCGAAGGCTTCAGCAGATGAAGAGCGCGCAGACCCTCGCCGGGTTCAAGTGCGATGATCACATCGTCGGACGCATCGCCAGGCAACGGAGAAAACACCTCTTCGCCGTTGTTGCCCATGCGCACGTGGCTCATAACGTCGCCACCGCGCTGTGCCATGCCCGTGGTTTCAGCCGTACGCACCTGCCAGCCCTTTGAACGGGCGGCTTCGGCCAAGATCTTCGCAGCAAGTACGCTGCCCTGCCCGCCGATGCCGGCAAGAGAAACGTTGATCATTTCGCGCTCCCTTCGTTCCCGTCGCATTCTAGGGCGCCATCTTCGCACAGATACGTGCATAAACCACAGCCGTTGCACAGCGAAGCGTCAACAACGGGGCGGCGATTCTCGGCATCCCACGAAAGCGCGGGGCATCCGATTTTCAGCACGCACTTGCCACAGCCCGTGCACGCCTCTTCGCGATAGCGAACAGGAGCACCAGGCTTGATCAGCTTCACGCAAGGCGATTCGAAGATGATGGCGGAAGGACCATCGTAGTAGATTGCCTCACGAGCCGCTTCGCGTGCTTCATCCAAGCGCAGCGGATTGGCATGGGTGATAACCTTCACGCCCAATGCGCGCAGCACCGCTTCGATGGAAATAGGCTCGGACTTGGGGCCCATCAAGGTAACGCCCGTGCCCGGATGAGGTTGAGATCCGGTCATCGCCGTGGTGGCATTGTCCAGTACACATACCGTGATGTCGTGCTGGTTGTACACCGCATTGGCAATGCCCGTCATGCCGCTGGCAAAAAAGGTAGAATCGCCTACGAACGAAAGGGCCTTCTTACCAGGCTCTACCACGCTAAAGCCCTGTGCCACCGTAATGCCCGCACCCATGCACAAGCAAGTGTCGACAGCGTTCAAGGGCTTCGCATTGCCCAACGTATAGCAGCCGATATCGCCGCAGAAAATGCCGTCGCTTGACTTTTTCAACGCGGACTTCACCGCGTAGAATGCGCCACGATGTGGGCAACCTG
>UMKM01016083.1_pt1 | contig 10896 bp, 10 predicted proteins | sample 1966331 | NCBI WGS metagenome assembly UMKM01 (sample SAMEA4836176, study PRJEB28245) | human gut metagenome | biome: gut microbiome; material: fecal sample | place: Denmark | collected 2008 | reverse complement strand
CGCCTCGGCTGCCGCGGTCGCCTCGTCGAGTAGCGAGCAGTTTGTCAAAGGTAATCCTGTCAATTCACTGATAACAGTCTGGAAGTTCAGCAACGCTTCCAAGCGTCCTTGGGATACTTCCGCCTGATACGGAGTATAGGAGGTGTACCAAACTGGGTTCTCGAATACGTTACGTTGGATCGGGGCCGGGCAAACCGTGTCGTACCAACCCATACCGATATAAGAGGTGAATACCTCGTTCTTGGAGGCCAGCTCGGCGATATGCTCGGCGAACTCACGTTCCGTCATGGCCTCCGGGAGGTTCAACGGCTCTTTCAAACGGATGTTGGCCGGAATGGTCTGATCGATCAACTCGTCCAAAGACTTCACGCCAATCGTCTCCAACATAGCGGGAATATCTTCCGCTGAGATGCCCACGTGGCGGTTTACAAACTTATTTGTGTCCATAATTCTAGTATTTTATAAATAAGGATTATTTAATTTCTCATCAATGATTCGTGTCTCGGGGCCATGGCCGGGGTATACCACGGTCTCGTCCGGCAACGACAGCAATTTGTCCTTGATAGCGGCAAGCAGTACATCTTGGTTGCCTCCCCATAGATCAGTACGGCCGATGCTTCCGGCGAACAAGGAGTCTCCTACGATCACGAAACCGTTCTTCTTGTTATAGAAAGCCAAGCCTCCGGGCGAATGGCCGGGAACGCTCAATACCGCCAGCTCGGATTTCCCGAACTTTATGATTTCCCCGTTTACCAGATATTTCCCTACCGGGATGCTTTTCGCCTTCATCGGCAGGCCGAATGCCTTGGCTTGCTCCTCGGGAGAGGGAAGACCCTCCACGTCCGCTTTATGGGCTTCCGGGCTCAATCCGTAGGTATCATGGATGAATTCGTTACCGAATATGTGATCCAGATGGAGGTGCGTACAAAGGTAACGTTTCAGCGTCAGCCCGTTCTGGGCGATAAAGTCGCTTACTTCTTTTTGTTCCTCTTTGCGCAGGCAGCCGCAATCGATAAGGACCGCCTCCTTGGTATCATCGTATAGCAAATACGTATTCTCGGAGAAATAGTTTACTTCGAAAGATTTTATCGTAATCATAAGGGTACGTACACTACTTTTTTAGTTTCAAAAAACTCTTCTTTAAAATGGTCTTTCAGATCCATGCTTATCGCTTGGTTCCGGAAAGGCAATATCTCGTGCGCCAGCTCTCCACCTTTCAGGCAAATCAATCCGTTGGGCAACGCGTTGATCTGTTCTTTCTTTATATTCTTGCGGACGAGCTTTACCAGATCCGCCAGAGGCATCACGGCACGGCTTACCACGAAATCGAAAAGCTGCTTTTCCTCCTCGCCCCGGCAATGGCGGAAGGATATGTTCTCCAGCCCGATCGCCTCGGCCACGGCTTGTCCCACCTTGATTTTTTTCCCGATGCTGTCTACCAGATGGAAATGGGTCTCCGGGAATAAGATCGCCAAGGGGATGCCGGGAAAACCGCCTCCCGTACCCAGATCCATCACCGAGGAACCCGGCTTGAAACGCAGCATATGGGTGATACCCAGCGAGTGAAGCACGTGATGCGGATATAGGTTCTCGATATCCTTCCGTGAGATCACGTTGATCTTGGCGTTCCAATCCGTATATAGGTCATATAGGGCGGCGTACTGCTCTTTTTGCCGGTCGGTGAGATCGGGGAAATAAGATGTGAGAATTGAAAATTGAGAATTGAGAATTGAAAATTTCTCCGTATTTTGTTCCATAGGACATCTGTTTATAGGTTTATCTATCATTAATTTTCAATTCTCAATTTTCAATTAACTGACTTATCGGGCTGTCATCCCGCAGCAAATAGCGGATTTCCTTGTAAGGGAGATGGACGTTCGTGACGCCTACCACGTATGCCGCTATCTCATATTCGTTGAAAGAATAGGTGATACCCGTCTCGTCTACGAGGAAGTTCCCGTTCGGGAAGATCTCGTCCACGCTAAAGAAACCGATATTTTCCAGTTCCTTGGCGTCGGATACGTTGTTTTGCTTGGCGATCTGATCTACCAATATTCGCGCCAGATTGTCTTGATAGTTGTCCACGAATATCTCCTCCTCGGTGATCGGCTTACCGGTCTTGAGGTTCACTACATGGTTATTGTAGGAATGCGCGCCATGCGCTCCGCCCGTATAGTTCTCGAAGCTTACCGTATAGCTGATGATATCGTCTTGGTTGAAGGCGATATCATCCGACGACATCTCATAGTAAGAGAACCAAGAGCCCACCGGTGTCTCGTCGGATTTCGCCACCTCAGCCTTGTAATCCTCTTCCAGATCCTTATAAGCGGCCAGATAGTCGTCGGTATATTTCCGTACCGCCTCCTCGGGGGATAATTGCTCATAATTCTCGCCGAAATAAGAGGAGACGAACTGTCTCTGTAGATTCTTAAGAACCTCTTTATCCGAATATTTCCGGGGATAAACGAACTTGATCTCTAGATTGCAATTGGGATTATCCGGATTATCTAACAAATGGTAAGTCTTTTCCACGCTGATAGAATCAAACGTGATACTGTTTTCGGAAGCCTTCTTCGTTCCGGTATCGCAACCCGTGGCTAAGATACCTATCAAAAGAAGCGCCAGCATGCTTTCGCGTAAATGCGTTCTCATCGGACTACAGATTTAATTTATTTGTACGCGAATGTACGTTATTAAATTGTATAATCAAATTGCACGATGAAGTTTAATAAGAGGACAATCTTTCCTCGGTGGTTTTCGGGTTGAGTTTTCTATTTGTCCGATACTTTCCGGGTGTTCTCTTGCGTGAGAAGAATAGTTCCCATTTTATATCACCTAGGGGCGTACCCAGCCTTATCCTTCATAAGATGCAAGGCCACCAAACTCTGTCGTTATATTAATGTCATAATACAAATACACTTTTGCGCCTGCATCAGGTTTTCTTGAGCTTGTACTTTCTTGGTCATAATAAACCTCTATTTCGGCTTGAGGATCTTCTGGTTTTTCCCCTTCATCGATAATGTCATTTTCACTACAACCAATAAAAATGACCATGAAAAATATGAATAAAGAAGTTCTCATGTTTCTGAATCAGTTTTAATTAGTTAAAACTAAAATAGGATTGCCCTAAATGTACAATTAGTTTTTATCATACCATTATAGTTTGAAGGAAATTATGGGTAATGATGATAAAATTTAACTATAGCCTATTGGCACAAGTCTACCATCAATAGGATGTGAACGCATTAAAAAGGTTAAACAATAGTGAGCTACCTATATTCTCACGAACGAGATAGCTCTTTTCTTTATTTAACTAAATAACCAAGCTTTTCCTCCGAAAAGCCATGTTGTTAAATTCGATTAATTATAGGCCAAATGTATAATTATTGGAGAAATAGAGTTTTTATGGGCAGACACAAAAAAAAGCGTGAAGCTGCCGTTATATTGTTATGTGTCTTTTAGGTATCCCCATACCCTTTCAGCCATAACAAACGACAGCTCACGCCTATATTATATTTGAGATAATACAACAGCGTGAGCATGAAGTTTGTTATTCTGGCTGAGTTAAATGGGGAATTTTAAAAGACACAGAATAACACTCGATGCTCTAATACATAATATGTCGCCATGCTTTTCGGCTAACGCTATAGCCACATGACGATGCAAATATAACTATATATTTTGTAAATCAATGTTTTTATTGGCGAATTATTAACAGATATGCAAGTGCATACTACTCGTTCTTATGCTTTCTCTTTAGCTATCAGCCCATCGAAATACCTCCGCAGCAACCACGCCATGGCCTGCTGTCGCACCATCGTCAGCCGATAGTCCTCGCTGATGGGCAGGTGACCCGGCGGTCGCCAATGGGCGAAGAGGCTCATGGCGTGGCGTTTCTCCTCGGGGGTATCGTGTATCAATCCCCGCTCTTGCAAGGACTGATTGAAATGGGTCGGGTAAAGAGAATTTCTTACCCGGCTCGGATAGTCTTCTTATTTCTCAATGATTAACGATGAATTGCTCTTTTTGCAAGATCGAATTCGAATTATGAATCGTAACAAAGTACATTCCATTCGCCAGAGAAGATATATCTATGGAATTGTATCTATTTAGTAATCCAGACTTACATTTTGTTCCATTAATAGAGTATATCTCATAAGAGTCTTGCGACTTACTTAATAGATTGTTAGTTTCTTGATTCTCTAAATCGATATTTAGTATAGATGAATTGTCATTCATGATACTATAGGTGTTTTTTAGATATAGGCGGAATGTCTGCGTTAAAGTGGAGCCATCAGCTTTAGCTGTAATGACAATAGGCGATGTGCTACTTGAATTTGCTAACACAGAGGCTGTTGTAGATGATGAAGAATAAAAATTACCGGGATTTCCACTGCTGCAATTCCATTTGTACACTATATTCGTTGGGAATTTGATTGATATATTTACAGGTGAATTTAAGGGAATAGTCCAGTTGATAGTTTCCATACCGGAATAATTAAATGTCTCTCCACGTTCTACTGCAATCGTTCCGCTCGTAGTTCTTGCTCTCATCCCATTTAGGGCTAAAAAATGAGAGAGTAAATCCGAAGAATAGTGTTGTGGATCTTCATTTTTCTTGTCATGAGTCCTTGCGTAATCATATGCTTCATGAGCTGTTGTAAAAGCGTCTTGGTTAACATCTCCTACCATATATCCAGAAGAAGCTTTCTTCGTGACAGCCTCCGTCCAATAGTAAACGAATTCATCGTAACGGCCGTCACTCATGGAAGAAGATGGCTGATCTTTAGTGGAAGCCGTTGATATGGAAACCTTTGGATTATTTTTAAAATAAGAGATAAAACCGCCACTGAAACATTGTCCCATTACGATATTGATCGCTTTGGCATTAATAGCATTCACCCAAGGAGCGAAAGTTGATGCATACAAATCCTCATCGTTCCATAATGTTAAACTAGAGTTCCCGGAAGAGTCATAATTTCCGTGATCTATTGTGAAAATAAAAAGATAGTCGTTGGAGGTAAGCCTCGACGCAAGATTGCTAAAAGTAGTCTTGATATTATTGCTTGTCGCCGCAAATTGTATATCGTTTGTTCCATTTCCGTCTAAATCTAACGGCGAAGAATCGCCAGTGCTTCTATCGATGTTACTGCTCGTTCCATCTGACATTATAACGGTAATATGGGCAGGGTCATAATTATACGTATAAAGCAATGTCTGATAAATAGAAGAGCAATCGTTCCAATATCTCGGGTAATTGACAGTGGGATTTCCTCCTCCACTAATTATTACTGCATATTTGTTGCTATCATATGTTGCCTTTGTTTGAAGGAGCTGAGGCCTTGCCATAGGCTTAACAAAAACAGACTCATCAAATGTAACTACGCTAGACTTTATTTTATCCATATCAGCCAATGATGGTTTAGTAGGGTAGAAATTACTCTCTATTATATCTACTTCACCATTGTTACTTCCGATAAACATATAGTTACAAGGGTGTCCCCAATTGGATAAAGGATACTTATTTATGAAAAACATCCAAGAGCCATAATCCGGGGATTCTATACTTTTATCACCAATCTCAATGACCGTGTTGGCTGGTAATATTTGCTTGGATATAAATATTTCAGTGGAATCTAATGTAGTTGAATCAATGCCACTAATAACTATATTATAAGCTTCGAGCTTAGTTATGGATTGATTTGCGCTTTTTATGGCTCCTATAGATAGTAGAAGCACATAAATGATGATAAAATACATTTTTTTCATAATGTCGTAATTTAATTTAGATTAATTGTTTGTGTTAGATCTCTTGTGAAATCAAATTTAAAAGAGGCATATTCACTATTCTCTTGCATGATCACACAATCATAAGACTGCCCTTCTTGAAGGTTGCTGATTTCATATGTTAATTGTCTTCCACAAAGACAATTAGCATCATCGCCAATTGGAGTAAATTTAATTATGATTACTTTTTCATTATAACTGATATTCGACTCTATTTTTTCCAGAGCGCAATTCAGTTGGACATGGTACATGTCCACTCTTAGAGTGTTTGTGTTAACTGCGCTGATTTCTACATAAGCGGTCTCTTCTTGCGCCTTGGTCAAGTTTTTCCCCGTGGCGCATTCCGAGTAGGAACCATTTTTTAGATACACGCTGTTTTCCTTATCGCTACAACTTATAAGGATCATAGCGATTATTGCCATGAATTGCAAAATAATGATTTTCATAAATAGAATGTTAATTTAATATCTTTATTATTAGAAATAGAAAACCATACGCTTTACTAAAAAGTAGAAGTTGGTTTGGCTAGTTTAGATTCAGTCTTACATTTTATAAAAACATGAAGGCTGTTAGAGCATGACTTATAATTTTATTTTATTTTTTTCAAAGATATGATTTAATTATTATTTATTGGCTTGAAAAAGTATTATATTTACGATTTTATATTAAATTAACAATGTGTATTTTTTATTTCTTAATCCCCGAAGGAGATGGTTCGTTTTGCTTTCTCTTCTGTTATCAGCCCATCGAAATACCTCCGCAGCAACCATGCCATGGCCTGTTGTCGCACCATCGTCAGCCGATAGTCCTCGCTGATGGGCAGGTGGCCCGGCGGTCGCCAATAGGCGAAGAGGCTCATGGCGTGGCGTTTCTCCTCGGGGGTATCGTGTATCAATCCCCGGTCTTGCAGGGATTGGTAGACACGGTCGGGGTAGAGGCGTTCCAGCGGGTAACCGGCCTTGTATTGCAGGAATACCTTGCGGAGAAAGGCAAGCTCACGCTCTTCCTTCTAGGCTTTTAGCCAACGGGTGAGGGTGTGTGTATTGATCCCCCATGAATTCGCCGTACTCACCTATCACGTCTAGGTCGAAGCATAGGGATACTTCCGGTAGCGTGAAATAGGGGTACAGTTCGACTAGGTCGTAGGCCGTGATATAATAGCCATTGGCATAGATGTCACAAAGCAGGGCAATATATAATAGAAAAGCGTCAGATCCGTATTTGCACTTTATTTGACGGATTTTACGGTTGCTTAGTAAATCTGTGTCGAGCGGGAAATAATTCAGCCCCTTTTTAATAGGTCGTGCCATTACTCCTTCTTATCCGGGGATATCCAGGTAAGAAGAATCTTACAATAAGCCGACAATTGGATCGTTTTTTTAATAAGTTGATAATCAGTGTCGTGAAAATACGTAGGTGTTTGCGTTAAAACACGTACATGTTTTTTGGAAAAGTCGTACGTGTTTTTTGAAATTCACGTGCGTGTTTTTCCGGAAGCAACATGGAGGCTAATAGGGATATTTGAGAAATCTACAATAACCTTACCTTGTGAGATTCTGTCACAAGAGATATTCCGTGCATTTTATGGTTAGATCGATTTGGGTGCGGTTCTCCTATTGGTATCCGAGGACGATGTGGATTTTGGATATTTTCTATTATCTTTGTCACTTGAAAGTGTATTATCAATTCAAAATGTAAATAATATCATGAGAAAATTATTGTTAGCCTTTTGTGCGTTCGCAACGATTTGTAGCGCCGGGGCGCAGTGGAAGCCCGCCGGAGACAAGATCAAGACGGACTGGGCTGAGAAAGTAGATCCCCGGAATGTATTGCCAGAATATCCACGCCCCGGGATGGAACGTGCGGATTGGCAGAATTTGAACGGCGAGTGGGAATACGCTATCCTTCCAAAAGGACAGGCAGAGCCGACGAGTTTCGATGGGAATATCTTGGTGCCGTTCGCCGTGGAATCCTCCTTGTCCGGCGTGCAAAAAGAAGTGGGGGAGAAGAATGAGTTGTGGTATAAACGAACCTTTACGGTGCCCTCCTCATGGAAAGGAAAAGATATCTTGTTGAACTTCGGCGCCGTGGATTGGAAAGCGGACGTGTTCGTGAATGATATCCTGATCGGTTCCCACACGGGAGGCTTTACCCCGTTTTCCTTGAATATCACTCCCTATCTGAATGGCAAAAGTACGCATAAGCTGGTGGTGCGTGTATGGGACCCGAGCGATAAAGGCTACCAACCCCGTGGAAAGCAAGTGGCCAACCCGGAGGGAATCTGGTATACGCCGGTCACCGGAATCTGGCAGACCGTATGGTTGGAGCCGGTCGCTTCCTCGCATATCACCTCTATCAAGGCGATCCCGAATATCGATAACGGCGTGATGAGCGTGACGGTCGGGACTTGCTCCGACTCCCCGGTGTCGGACATCGTGGAGGTCAGCTTGCTCGATAAGGGGCAGGTGGTTGCTACCGCCAAGGGCGTACAAGGGAAAGAATTACGCTTGGCCGTGAAAAATCCTACGTTGTGGGAACCTTCCAATCCTTATTTATATGATATGAAGGTGAGCTTGTCGAAGAATGGCAAGAAGGTGGACGAGGTGAAATCGTACACCGCCTTCCGTAAGATATCCGCCGAGCGTGACGCCAACGGCATCATGCGTATGCGCTTGAACAACAAGAACCTGTTCCAATACGGCCCGCTGGATCAAGGCTGGTGGCCCGACGGGCTTTACACGGCTCCCACGGACGAGGCGTTGCTGTATGATATCGTGAAGACGAAAGCGTGGGGCTTCAACATGATCCGCAAGCACGTGAAGGTAGAGCCGGCCCGCTGGTACTATCATTGCGATAAGGAAGGTATGCTGGTTTGGCAGGATATGCCTAGCGGCGACATGGGTAACCAATGGGCGCCTCATACGTATAACGGTGGAACCGATAAGGAGCGTACCGAGGAGTCTATCCGTAATTATTACAAGGAGTGGAAGGAGATCATGGACCTGTGCGTCTCGAATCCTAGCGTAGTGGTATGGGTTCCCTTCAATGAGGCTTGGGGCCAGTTCGATACCGAGAAGGCTGCCGAGTGGACAAAAACATACGATCCTTCCCGTCTGGTGAATCCGGCCAGTGGCGGTAATTTCCGTGCGTGCGGCGATATCTTGGATTTACATAATTACCCGGGCCCGGCGATGTACCTGTTCGATCCGGTGCGTGTGAACGTATTGGGCGAGTATGGTGGTATCGGCTTGGCTGTGGAGAACCATTTGTGGTGGAACAAACGCAACTGGGGCTATGTACAGTTTAAGAATAGCGATGAGGTGACCGCCGAGTACGTGAAGTACGCCAAGGAGTTGAAGGCGATGGTCCCGAAGGGTTTCTCCGCCGCTGTCTACACGCAAACCACGGACGTGGAGGGCGAGGTGAACGGCCTTATGACCTACGACCGTAAAGTGATCAAGATCAACGAGGCCGAGGTGCGCAAGGCGAACCAAGAGGTGATCAAGGCCTTGTCTGAGTAGAAGGCTTAGAAAAAATAGTTATTTGACTCGATGATAGATCCGGTCCGGGCAAAGAGAGATTCTTTCCCGGATCGGATTGTTTTAGCGAAATGAATATGATTCGGAATGTGAGTTTGCGAGACGCCAAGGCGATCGTGGATATATACAATGAATATGTCGTGAATAGCGTGGCTACGTTTGAGACGGAACCTTTGCGGGTGGAGGAGATGGAGGGTCGCATAGCCGGGATCTCGGCGAGCTATCCTTATCTGGTGTACGTGGATCAGGATGAGGTCGTGGGATATTGCTATGCCCATACATGGAAAGAAAGGGCAGCCTATAAATATACGCTTGAGACCACCGTTTATTTATCCCCGAGATACAAGGGCAAGGGGATCGGCCGGCAGCTTATGGAAAGGCTGATCGAGGAATGTCGGGCAGGCGGCTACCACGCCTTGATTGCCTGCATTACCGAGGGGAATGAGGCTAGCTGCTCGCTGCATGAGAAGCTGGGATTCAGAAAAGTATCCCACTTTGAGAAAGTAGGGCTGAAATTCGGGCGGTGGCTGGACGTGGTAGATTATGAATTGATAATTAAGCCTAACGAGAGGTAACTTTCGAATCTCAATTTTCAATTCTCAATTAATATACCTATCTTCGCGATAAACAAAATGTAAAGAATGAAATACAATACAGAAGGAAAAAGATTGACTTTGCCCGAATACGGACGCAATATCCAAAATATGGTGGACTATTGCGTGACTATCCAAGACAGGGAAGAGCGTAAGCGTTGCGCCAACACGATTATCAACATTATGGGAAACATGTTCCCGCATTTGCGTGACGTAAACGACTTTAAGCATATCCTCTGGGATCATCTGGCGATCATGGCCGATTTTAAGCTCGATATAGACTATCCGTACGAGATCATCAAGAAGGAGAACCTGTATAGCCGTCCGCCTCGTATCCCGTACAACAATAACCGTATACGCTACCGCCATTACGGAAAGACCTTGGAGCTGATGATCCGCAAGGCCACGGAGCTGCAACCCGGTATGGAGAAAGACCAGCTCGTGCGGTTGCTGGCAAACCAGATGAAGAAATCGTTCCTTACTTGGAACAAGGAAAGCGTGGACGACCGTAAGATCTTCAAGGATCTGGACGAGCTGTCTAGCGGCAAGATCGTATTGAGCGAGGAGGAACACAAATTGGCCGAGAGCCGTGATATCTTGGCCCGTAATAACAGTGGCGGCAACAAAAGGAACTTTACGCGTAAAGGCAGATGAGCTCGTTCGTTATAGAAGGTGGTTATCGCTTGTCCGGCGAGATCGTTCCGCAAGGCGCCAAGAATGAGGCGTTGGAGGTGATCTGCGCGACATTGCTAACGCCGGAGAAGGTGACCATACACAATGTGCCTGATATCTTGGACGTGAATAACTTAATCCAGCTCCTTAGGGATATGAGGGTCAAGGTGGAGCATCCGTCCGCCGATACCTATACCTTTCAGGCGGACGACGTGGACATGGAGTATTTGAGTACTGAGGAGTTCCTGCGCAAGAGTGGTAGCCTGCGGGGTTCCGTGATGATCGTAGGCCCGTTGGTAGCCCGC
>UMKM01068443.1_pt1 | contig 10924 bp, 8 predicted proteins | sample 1966331 | NCBI WGS metagenome assembly UMKM01 (sample SAMEA4836176, study PRJEB28245) | human gut metagenome | biome: gut microbiome; material: fecal sample | place: Denmark | collected 2008 | reverse complement strand
CTGTGAGAGGACGGCGGTTAGTCACCGCCTCCTACTCGATTCATGGGCATAATTTCTACAGTATCTAAGCCACTTCGCTATTCGCTCCTGCAAGAGTACGTGTGCGCCACCGGTGCCCGGGGCTTATGTCCCTTACGCTGTGGCGGAATTGTGCTTACGTGTGCGCCGCTGCTATGCGCGGCTTACGTTCGCTATGTTGTGGCGGAAATGTTGTTCAAATCAGTTCAAAGTACTAGACAAATTCCCTAAAATATTAGATAATGTATATAAATAATTTTACTTTTGCACCGCATAGGAATTCTTCAAAATTGATGGTTTATATGTAGATTTATCATAGTATACACATCGGTTTATGATTATGAGATATAATACACATTGAGCGGATGCAGCATAGGAGGTCGGCATGAAGAAGAAAAAAATAGTTATTGCACTCGGACATGATGCTCTTGGAACAACTCTTCCGGAGCAGCACGAGGCTACAAAGCATACAGCAAAGGCAGTTGCAGATTTTATCAGGGACGATTATGAGGTTGTTATCACACACAGCAACGGACCGCAGGTGGGCATGATTCACACCGCTATGTCTGAGTTCTGCAGGATTTATCCTGAGTATACAGCTACACCTACAGCTGTCTGCTCTGCAATGAGTCAGGGATATATAGGATATGATTTACAGAATGCTATCCGTACAGAGCTTCTTGGCAGAGGAATTTACAAGACCGTTTCTACAATACTTACACAGGTGGTTGTTGACCCATATGATGAGGCTTTTTATCATCCGACAAAGATCATTGGCCGTGTTATGACAGAGGCTGAGGCTGAGGAAGAGGAGAAGAAGGGCAACCATGTGACACAGGTCGAGGGAGGCTACAGAAGAGTTGTGGCGGCTCCAAAGCCTGTTGATATAGTGGAAAAGGATGCTATTAAGGCTCTTGTTGATGCGGATCAGGTTGTTATCGCATGCGGTGGCGGCGGAATTCCTGTTTTAGCACAGGATAATAAGCTTCAGGGCGCAAGCGCTGTTATCGAGAAGGATCTTGCAGCCGGAAAGCTTGCAGATACTCTTGATGCCGACAGACTTGTTATACTTACAAGCGTTGACAAGGTCTGCCTGAACTATGGCAAGGATGATGAGAAGCCACTTGATACCATGACTGTCGATGAGGCAAAGAAGTACCTTGCAGCAGGCGAGTTTGATGAGGGTACTATGGCTCCAAAGATTGAGGCGGCTATCGACTTTATCGGTGACTCTGCCATCCGTTCAGTGCTTATCACAAAGCTCAACAAAGAGGGCAAGACAGTTTCAGGTGGTATGGGCACTTTAATTACAAAGTAGAGCTTAATTGTTATAATTCACATATATCCCACACGTCTATATGCATTTTGCAGAGCAGATGTGTGGGTAGTTTTATAAAAACATCGTGCGGTTTTGCGAATGTGCGTGGGTGGTTCTGAAGAGTTGAAAACAAGGTAACTATTCAGAACCCCCGAGAACAAGAAAAGTAAGATAGAAGGTAACACAAAATGAGTGAGAAAAGGCTTCAAAAGAGAGATGAAATCTCAGACGAGTACAAATGGAAGCTTGAGGATATGTATGAGACGGATGAGCTGTGGGAGGCTGAGTGTGAAAAAGCGTCACAGCTTGCAGAAAAGCTCTCGGGCTTTAAGGGACATCTGGCCGACAGTGCAGCAACGCTGCTTGATTTTTTTAAGAAGCAGGATGAGCTGTCTTATTATTTGGAGCGTATAGTGGTCTATGCGAATGAGCGCTCGCATCAGGACACTGCTGTGTCGAAATATCAGGCATATGTGTCAAAGGCAGAGACATTGACTGTTCAGGCATCAGGTGCGCTGGCATTTGCGAGTCCGGAGATTTTGCAGATAGATGATAAAAGGCTTGAGAGCTTTTACAGTGAGAGCAATGAGCTTATGCACTATAAGCGTGCGATTGATGAGATAATGCGCCAGAAAGCGCATACTTTATCGGCTGCAGAGGAGAATATCCTGGCGCAGTGCGGTGAGATGGCTGCAGCACCGGAGAATATATTCAGCATGTTCAACAACGCGGATATCAAATTCCCGTATATCACTGATGTTGAGGGAAATAAAATCCGTATCACGCACGGCAATTTCATAGATTTTTTAAGCAGCAAGGACAGAAGCCTGCGCAAGCAGGTGTTCCGTGGAGTCTATGATTCGTACAAGAAGTGGAGCAATACTGTTTCCATGATGTACATCAGCAAGCTGAAAAATGACACTTTTTATGCAAGGGTAAGAAAATATGACAGCGCAAGGGCCATGTATTTATCCGATGGCGATATTCCTGAGAGTGTCTATGACAATCTGATTGAGACGGTTCACGCACATCTACCGGCTCTGCACAGGTACATGGCGCTTAGGAAAAAGCTTTTAGGTGTGGAGCATCTGCATATGTATGATTTGTTTGCACCGATTGTGGACAATGTACAGACCACCTACACCTATGATGAGGCGAAAAAGCTTGTGGCAAAGGCGCTTGAGCCTATGGGTGATGAGTATGTCAGCACACTTAAGGCTGGCATGGAGAGTGGCTGGATAGATGTATATGAGAATGAGAACAAGAGAAGCGGTGCGTATTCATGGGGCGCTTACGGCACTCATCCGTATGTGCTTTTGAACTATGCCGACAATCTGGACAGTGTGTTTACGCTGGCTCATGAGATGGGACATGCGATGCATACATACTATTCAAATGAGCATCAGAGCATCACCTACGCAGGATACCTGATTTTTGTGGCAGAGGTTGCATCCACCTGCAATGAGTCGCTTCTAATGCACTATATGCTTGAGCATTGTGAGGATGAGAATGAGAGAAAATATCTCATGACACATTTTCTGGACGGCTTCAGGACGACACTTTTCAGGCAGGCGCAGTTTGCAGAGTTTGAGCATATAGCACACCGAAAAATGCAAAAGGGCGAGCCGGTTACCAAGGATGTGCTAAATGAGCTATGGCATGAGCTGAATGTGCAGTACTACGGACCGGATATGCGCGTGGATGATGAGATATCATATGAGTGGATGCGCATACCGCATTTTTACACACCGTACTATGTATATCAGTACTCGACGGGCTATTCGGCAGCAGTTGCTTTTTCAAAAAAGATACTTGAGGAGGGAAAGCCTGCTGTGGATAAGTATATAGGAAATTTCCTGTGCGGTGGATGCTCGAAGAATCCAATCGAGCTGCTAAAGAGTGCCGGTGTCGATATGAGCACACCAAAGCCTGTGGATGATGCACTCAATGTATTTGAGGATTATCTGAAGCAGTTTGAGACAGCAACTAAGTAAGGAGAAACATTTTTATGGAAAGAATTAAAAGTTTTACAATTAATCATAATATTCTTAAACCTGGATTTTATATTTCAAGAAAAGACGGAGAAATCGTTACATACGACCTTCGTACAAGAAAACCTAATGCAGGCGATTATATGTCCAATTCAGCTATGCACTCAGTGGAGCATATGTTTGCAACATGTGTGAGAAACTCTGAGATTGCAGATGATGTGGTATATTTTGGACCGATGGGCTGTCAGACAGGCTTCTATCTCGTTGTGAGGGATGTCGAGCCGGGGAAGGTTTTTGAAATCACCAAAGAGGTCTTAAAGCAGATACTTGAGTATGATGGACCGGTATTTGGTGCATCAGCCATAGAGTGCGGACATTACGAGAATCTGTCACTTGACGAGGCAAAGAAGGAGTGCCGTGCATATCTTAAGGTGCTTGAGAGCCAGACAAATATGGAGTTTACTTATCCACAGTAAACGAGGACTAAAAATATAATAGCAAGATAGCAGGAATGGAGAAATAAAATGACAATAGGTGTAATTGGTGCAATGCAGATGGAGGTCGATGACTTAAAGGCTCAGATGACAGACACACAGACAGAGGTTTACAGCGGTGTGGAGTTTGTTGAGGGCAAAATCGGTGATCAGTATGTGGTTGCGGCAAAATGCGGAATAGGAAAGGTGTTTGCGGCAATATGTGCAGAAGCCATGATTTTGAAATATGATGTCGACATGATTGTCAATATCGGAGTGGCTGGTACTTTGACAAAGGACTTAAATGTGCTTGACGTGGCAGTAGCTACAAACGTGCTGCAGCACGATATGGATACATCGCCAATCGGAGACCCGAAGGGACTTCTTTCAGGCATCAATATGATTCTGCTTCCGGCAGATACAAAAATGGTGGAGCTCATGTGCTCATGCTTAGCTGACAGGAATATCCACTACAAAAAGGGCAATATCGCAACAGGAGATCAGTTTATTGCCACAAAGGAGCAGAAGGATTATATTTCGAATACCTTTGATGCAATCGCAGCAGAGATGGAGGGAGGCAGCATCGGTCATGTGTGCTATGTGAACAATGTGCCATTTGCCATTCTTCGCTCAATATCAGACGGCGACGGCGGCGAGACAGACTACCAGACCTTTGCGGAGAAGGCTGCGCATCAGTCGATTGAGGTAGTGCTTGAGTTTATCGGAAGGGCAGAAGAACTGAAATAGAGTTATTTCATTATTCATAATTTGTGATAATAAAGAATAGTATATAGCATGAGTGAATACAGAGCATACATGCAAAATACAAAACTACATAATGGGACAAAACGAAAGAAACGCCGACACAGATTCCTTTTTGGAGTGCTGCTGTCGGCGCTTCTTATTACAGGCGCTTTATATGGCAGAGAGTATGACATATCGCAGCTGAAAAATATAGAGGTGATGGAGACACTTAGCAGTGCTGTGAGTCAGTTCGGGGACAGAAAGCTGCCTGTATATTCGGTTCAGACAACAGAAAAAAAGATAGCCCTTTCATTTGACTGTGCCTGGGGAGCAGAGGATTTTGACAGTATGATGGAGACACTTGACAAGCACAACGTAAAGGCTACATTTTTTATGACAGGAGGGTTTGTGAGTGATAATCCTGAATGCGTAAAGACGCTGGTTGAAAAAGGACATGAGCCCGGAAATCACAGTGAGCACCACTATGATATGGCAACAATCACGGCAGGCGAGATGAAGACAGAGATAATGGATGTGCACAAAAAGGTCAAGGAGCTGACCGGAAAGGATATGAAGGTATTCAGACCGCCATACGGCTCGTACAACAATGAACTGATTGACACAGTGTATGGCTGTGACTATTATCCAATCCAGTGGGATGTGGATTCTCTCGACTGGAAAAACTATGGTGTGCAAAACATTATAGATACAGTGTGCAGTCACAAAAGCCTGGATTGCGGTTCGATAATACTCTGCCATCTAGGCGCCAAATACACCTCGCAGGCACTCGATGAGATGCTCACGAAGCTGCAGGACATGGGCTATGAGATAGTTCCGGTATCAAAGCTTATCATGACAGAAGGCTATCATATGGATGCAAACGGTATGCAGATCAAGGACTGAGCAATTTCATAAATCAATATTTTAGTCAATATTTAGTCAATAATTTAGCCCTTTACGATATTGTTATTTACAGACAAGTGTGTTAAACTAAAACTATATTTTAAAGAAGCTGTGAGACAGCTATGGGGGTAAATTATATGACAGATACAGGTTTTTTAGTAGCATTCTTTATAGTTATTTTTTTAGTTATCATCTTTGCGCTTGTCGCTGTAATCGGAGCCGTTACAAGTGCTGTTGCAGGTATCAATGATGATGAGGATGAGATTGAGGAAGAGGGCATTTGAAGCTGAAATAAATAAAAAATCTTAAAAGAGATTAAAAGACATTTAAGGACATCGAATTATATTAATCGTATAATTGGGTGTCTTTTTATTGTCAAAATCTCTTAAAAAAGTATAAACCAATTGAGTTGCAATCCGACACATTGTATAATAAAAGTATAACAGCGAATTAAATTTATTGTGAAAATCGCAGTAATCACATTGTCTATCAAATTAAGGCAGGACATTATCAAGGAAAAGAAGAAGGAGGGGTCAGATGATATCAAGATATAGTGTAAAAAAGCCTTTTACTGTACTTGTAGGAGTGCTGTTGGTAATAGTACTCGGTGTTGTATCACTTGGCAGGATGACGACAGATCTGCTACCGGATATGAGCTTTCAGTATGCACTTATCGTGACAACAGATATGGGAGCAAGTCCACAGGAGGTGGAGAGCGATGTCACCGCGCCGCTTGAAGCAGCTATGGCAACTACGTCCAATATCAAAAACGTAAGCTCAATGTCATATAACAGCTATTCTCTGGTGACATGCGAGTATGAGCAGAATGCCAACATGGATTCTGTAGTGATAGAGATGCAGCAGAAAATAGATCAGGTCAAGGCTGGCTGGAAGGATGGAGTGGGTACTCCGACCATTATGAAGATAAATCCGGACATGCTTCCAATCATGATGACTGCTGTGGATATGGATGGGAAAAGCAAGTCGGAAATCACAGACTTTGTGGAAAACACACTTAAGCCTGCAATTGAGAGTACAGAGGGAGTCGCATCAGTGACTGCAACAGGTGAGCTCACCGAGCAGATACAGGTCACGATGAATCAGTCCAAGATAGATGCGCTCAATGAGAAAATAAATAATGCCGTTTCAAAGAAATTTGACGATGCAAAAAGTCAGATGGATGATGCAAGCGCAAAGATAGAGAGCGGACAAAACGCAATCACATCTGCATCGGATCAGATGAGCGCGGGAGTGGATACGCTAAAGGAGCAAAAGGCAAAGCTTGCAGAGCAGAAGACTCAGCTAGAGAGTACTCTTGCAAGCTTAAATGAGCAGAAGAGCCAGCTTGAAACAATTCAGTCAGCTCTTTCAGACTTCATGAATAGTGATACATATACAAAGACAATTCCGTCACTCAAAGAGGGCGCAAATGCACCGGGTGAAGCGGGCACAGCACTCAAAGCGCAGCTTGAGCAGGTTGATAAGCAGATTGCAACACAGTTTTCAGGTCTCTCGGCGCTTGGAATCACCGTAAACACAGCAGATGATCTGCCTGCGGCAGCGTCAGCGATAGCACAGACTCTCATTCAGGTGAATACAGGTATAGAGCAGTGCCAAAGCGGGCTTGACCAGATAGCACAAGGAGAGACAGCACTTTTAGATGCCTATGATAATCTAAACAGTCAGGCAGCTATAAGCTCGATAAGCATAGGACAGCAGTCGGCACAGCTTGCAACAGCAGCGGCATCTCTTGACAGCTCAAAGAAGGAACTTGAAAAGAGTAAGGATGATGCACTTGACAAGTCAAACTTAAATGCAGTTTTAACAATTGACTCGCTCTCACAGCTGCTCGTCGCTCAGAACTTTGATATGCCTGCAGGCTATGTAAATGATTCAAATGGCACGCAGTACATAGTACAGGTGGGAGATGAGATAAAATCAATTGATGATTTAACAAATCTAGTGCTCATGGATATGAAGCTTGATGGAATAGCTCCTATTCATGTCGGTGATGTGGCAGATGTTGAGATGACTGACAACTCGGATGAGACATATGCGATAGTCAACGGTAATCCCGGAATAATGCTCTCCATGGAGAAGCAGACCGGCTACTCTACAGGAGACGTCACAGACCGTCTTTTGGACAAGCTTAATTCGCTGGAAAAGGAAAATGACGGATTACACGCCACAGTGCTTATGAATCAGGGCGTATACATCGACATGGTAGTAAAGAGTGTTATGGAAAATATGATAGTGGGAGCAATACTTGCCATTTTCGTATTGCTTTTGTTCTTAAAGGATATAAAGCCAACACTTGTTATCGCAGCATCTATACCGCTATCGGTTATTGTGGCAGTGGTGCTTATGTATTTTACGGATATCACCTTAAATATCATTTCAATGTCGGGACTTGTGCTTGGAATAGGAATGCTGGTGGATAATTCAATAGTAGTAATCGAGAATATCTACAGATTAAGGGGAGAGGGATATTCGGTAAAGAAGGCGGCTGTTGAGGGTGCAAATCAGGTGGCAGGAGCCATTTTTGCCTCTACACTTACCACGGTAAGTGTGTACGCGCCAATCATTTTTACTGATGGAATCACGAGACAGCTCTTTGTAGACCTGGCACTTACGGTAGCGTTTACTCTTATGGCATCTCTTGTTGTGGCACTCACATTTGTACCGGCAATTGCTTCAGGCATGCTCAAAAAGACGAAGGATATAAAGCATCCATGGTTTGACCGTTTTAAGGATTGGTATGCAAATGTGCTCGGCATATGTCTTAGATTTAAGCCGGTGGTATTTATTGCGGCAGTAGTGCTTTTAGTCGGCAGTGGCGCACTTTGCATGTCAAGGGGAATGACATTTATGGATATGGACATGGAGTCAAATCAGATTTCACTTACCATAGAGGCAAAGGATGACGAAAAGCTCGACTTCAAGCAGCTTACAGAGCTGTCTGATAAGGTCATGGACAAAATATCTGATATAAAGGGCATAGACACAATAGGAGCTACAGCAGGCGGCAGCTCGACCATGAACCTGATGAGCTCAGGAAGCGACAGCGTGAGCATGTATATATTGCTTGATGAGAAGTCGGATGTTTCATCGGATAAGGTAATAGATGAAATTGAAAAACGCACAAAGAATCTGGACTGCAAGGTAACAGCATCTTCACAGGCTATGGACTCATCAGAGTTTTTCGGAAGTGGTCTCTCTGTCAGGATTAAGGGTAATGATATAGACAAGCTGCAGAAGCTTGCAGGTGATGTGGCAGATATCCTTAAGGACACAAAGGGCGTGACAGATATAGATGACGGTCTTGGAGATACAATCAATGAGCTTAAGATAACTGTGGATAAGGAAAAAGCAGCAAAGTATGGCTATACGGTGGCTCAGGTATACCAGCTCGTATCCGGTGAGATATCATCTCAAAAGAGTGCAACAACCATTACGACCGACATAAAGGACTATGAGGTATACCTACAATCTGCAGAGCAGTCTGATGTGACTGTGGACGACATTAAAAACCTTACATTTACCTATAAGGATAATGATGGCAGTGAAAAGGAGATTCCGCTCAGTGATATCTGCACTATTTCGCAGGAACAGACACTAAGTACCATTCATCGAGATGCTCAGACAAGATATATTACAGTATCAGGTGCGGTTGATGAAAACCATAATGTAACATTACTAAGCGATAAAATTAAATCAAAAATTGATAAACTTAGCATTCCTGATGGCTATTCAATAGACATGGAGGGCGAGGATGAGACAATAAATGAGTCAATGAGTCAGCTTGGACTTATGCTTGTGCTTGCAGTGATATTTATCTATTTTATCATGGTGGCGCAGTTCCAGTCATTGCTTTCACCGTTTATTATCATGTTCTGTATACCTCTTGCGTTTACAGGAGGATTTATAGCTCTTTTCATCACGGGAAATGAGCTCGGAATCATATCAATGCTTGGTTTTATAATGCTGGCAGGTCTCATTGTAAATAATGGAATCGTGCTCATTGATTACATCAATCAGGCCAGGAGAGAGGGCATGAGCAAGCATGAGGCAATCATAGACGCAGGCCGTACAAGGCTTCGTCCAATACTGATGACAGCGATGACCACAATACTTGCAATGTTTACATCAGCGATAGGTATCGGAGATGGCTCAGATATGATTAGGCCGATGGCAATTGCAATAATAGGAGGTCTCGTATACGGAACCATCCTTACGCTTATAGTAATTCCATGTATCTATGATGCGTTCAACAGAGAGAAGAGCATGGTAGAGGAAGAACTGTAGCAAGTAAATAATAATAGCTGACATATAAGGATAGAGCTGTACAATCACAGGATTAACTAAAAAACCGCTCGGAACGCAAAAAAAAGTTCCGGGTGGTTTTTTATAAAGAAAAAGTAGTTTTATCTGCTTATTTTTTATGGCTATTGCATATTGCACAAAAAATGATTAATAAATTTAAACAAATAGCTGAAAATGCTTTTGTAACGTTATATACTATTGAAAAGTCAATGCTATAGTAATATAATACAAACAGAAGCCAAGAGAAAAACATAACGGCTTATATTTTTTACAACAATTAATTAACAAATTTAACTAACTATTAAGGAGGAAACAATCATGAAGTATTTTCTGGACAGTGCAAAAATCGAAGAAATCAAGGAGGCCTACCATACATTTGGTATTGATGGAGTGACAACAAATCCACGCCACATAATGGTAAGCGGAAAGCCTTTCCTTACTGTAATCAGTGAGATGGCAGATTGGGTTAAGGCGGAAGGAATCGAGGGATACGAGAAATTCCCTATTTCGGTTGAAATCAACCCACACCTTGATGATGCAGATGAGATGGTAGCAGAGGCAAGAAAGATTTCAGCTATCTGCAGCAACTTTGTTATCAAGATTCCGTGCACAGAGGCCGGTATTCAGGCAGCAAGAAGACTCGAGGCAGAGGGAATCAGAACAAATGTGACACTCGTATTCTCACCGGCACAGGCAATTCTGCCGGCAAAGAATAATTCGCTTTTTGTTTCACCTTTCATCGGCTGGAAAGAGGCAAATGGAGAGGATTGTAAAGCGTACATTCAGGCTATTTCAGATATCTATGACAATTACGGATATAAGGGAAAGACACAGATTATCTGTGCGGCTATCCGTACACCTAAGCAGATTGTAGACTGTGCTGTTGCAGGAGCAGATATCGTTACAACAGGTCTTGCAGTATACAAGGACAGTATCAAGCATGCATATACCAGACAGGGACTTGAGACATTCCAGAATGCATGGGATAATACAGTTACAGAATAGATGAAACAGGGAGGCGCTGATAAGCAATGAAAATTGGATTTGTAGGACTCGGAATCATGGGGGAGTCCATGAGTGAGAATATAGTGAAGAAGCATGATGATGAGGTATATGTATTTGATTTCGTAAAGGAGAAGGTAGAGCTACTGGAG
>UMKM01087996.1_pt1 | contig 10932 bp, 13 predicted proteins | sample 1966331 | NCBI WGS metagenome assembly UMKM01 (sample SAMEA4836176, study PRJEB28245) | human gut metagenome | biome: gut microbiome; material: fecal sample | place: Denmark | collected 2008 | reverse complement strand
CTGCCGTTCGTGACTAAGATTAAATGCATCATGTCTGCCTCGCAAAATTTCCTGCGCCAGTTCAAATGTTTCATCTTCTATAATTCGTAATTCTGGTCGTTCTACAACAATCCATTCCGTTTCATCTTTTTCCCGTCTCTGTCCGGTCAGAAAATCACTGATTTCCTGCTTCCCATTGATGATTTTACCAGTATAAATCTCGTTTGTTAAAATCCTGCAGATCGCATTCTGACTCCATTTGCAGTTGCGTTTTGTTGTATATCCCTTTTCATTTAACATATTGGAAATCTTGGCTGCACCATAACCTTCTTCCGTATACCATTTGTAAATCTGCTTTACAACTTTAGATTCTTCTTTATTGATTGCAAGATTGAAGTAATCACCAATGCTTTTATCATAGCCGTATACAATATTCGGCACTCTGCCTTTTTCCGCATTCACTTTCTTGCCAAATTTGATACGTTTAGAAGTATTCGCACTTTCTTCCTGTGCCATTGCCCCAAAAATAGTAAGCACAAATTCACTGTTTTCCATGCTTTTCATATCCGCTGTAAGAAATTGTGTTTCAATCCCAAGGGATTTAAGTTTACGAATATTCTGCAACAGATCTACCGTATTTCTGGCAAATCTGGAAATATCTTTTACAACAACCAGTTCAAACAATCCATGCTCAGCATCGGCCATCATGCGAAGAAATTCTTTACGATTTTTAATTTTGGTTCCGGAAATGCCTTCATCTGCATATACTTTTACTAAAGTATCCCCTGTACGCTTTGTATATTCTGTAAAAAACTCTTTTTGTGTTTCCAGACTGTTGAGCTGATCGGCTTTGTCTGTGGAGACACGACAATATGCTGCTATGTTCATAGCGTTACCTCTCCGTTATTATAATTACGTTCTGTTACTTCTTTTATTATATCGTAATATTCGGATTTGTCTATCCAAAAAATGCAGTGGATTACGAAATTTTTTCATAATCTACTGCATTTTGCACTCATAGCAATTATTCACTGAATACATCAACTGGATATATTAACTATTTTATCAATGCACCAACTGGATAGACCAACTATTTATCAATACCCCAACTGGATACACCAACTTTTTATCAATACATCAACTGGATATATCAACTATTTACCAATACACCAACTGGATACACCAACTATTTACCAATACACCAACTTTTTATCAATACATCAACTGAATATATCAAATAATATATAATATTTGAGTTGGTCTGTTATTTAAGTGTGTAGAATATATGCTTTCCTTGCCGATTTTTTTTCAACAAATTCTTTTTCATAAGCCTGCTTATTGCAACTAATGCCCCTTGTGTTGTAGAAATTGCATCAACTATATCAACAACTTGTTGTGTTGTAATCATTCCGTTTGCTTTTACATATTGGTATATCAATTGATCTGTTCGATTCAACTTAACCGTTACCGTAAATATATCATTCATTTCAAGTTGTCGTGGAACACTCTCGTACTTAGTATTGATATAATAAGTAGTCCACCTTCCACGATTTTCTACTATCAGCATCTTCTTTTCAACCAAACCTGTTAATAGCCGACCCACTTCAATTGATGTTAAATTTAAAACAGACTGTAATCTGGTATTAGATACTTTTTCTTCTAAGTAAGCCGTAGAAAGAATAATCTGTTCCTCTGCCTGCAAATATTGGTAATCCTGACCAAATATCTTATGTAAATACTCCGTACATTCGACAGGCATTAATGAAACCATCCACAACCTTAATTCAACTTGATGAAGTTCCTGATCATCATATAAATCAGGCTTTCTCCAGTTTTCCTCTCCCCAGACATTTAAAATTGTTGGAAATCCCGAACCAATATTATCTCCCAAACCAATCATTCTGAACATATTCTGAATTTTTGGATTTCTGGCTACTGAATGACCACCCTCATATATGGCTTGAACCGGCAATTTCAAATTTCCTGGATTCGAGAACAAAAAACCATCATCATATTTAATAACTTTCAACACTCCCGTACTATGATAATCAGCATGTATAATCATATTTACAGCAGCTTCGCGAACAGCTTTATGAACAGCCGTATCATCTACTCTTACCATACCATCCAATCTAAATGGTCTCTTCAGATCACTTACCAATTTAGGCAAAATTCTTTTTATAAAATTGTACAAATTATTCTCCCATGATCCATCATAGGTTAATCTGTCATTCCATCTTACTCCATCTGAAAGATTTGTCTGTTCCAAATAATCCATCCGAATATTATCAAATCTCTCTCTGATTGCTAGTCCTTTTCCAAACATTAACAATCCAGCTGTTGTCAGTCCCTCTCTTTTCGTAACCCGATCAACCGTGTATGCTCCCAGATTTCTCAAAAATTCTTTATCATCAGCATTATTCCATACATGATCAGGATTCTGGCGCTCATACTCTATTCTATATGCTTTAAGCGCATTCAAATCTATATCATCCATTGTGAATCCATCTAAAAGACTACCATCTATTCCAGAATCAGATGAATCCCGTAACATAGCCTTCACTTCTTCTTCGGTACAATGATAATCGCCTTCATGATTACGTTTAAAACTTCCTTTTATTGGATTTTCATTTATATATACCGGTTTGTATCTATAATCTGCCTGCGGTACTTCAATCCACAACACAGTATGTCCATTAACATCACAATATCCCACATTATCATCCAACAAAATATTGGCACTAACCTTATTGCTATTTATGGTATCCCAAAATTCCTTTAATCTGACATCTGGTTTTTTCACACCTGTAAATGTAAATCTTTTATCCAAATCCCTTTCAGACATATGTTCTTCTATTCCTAATAAAATTATGCCCCCACAGGTATTTGCAAAGGCAGAATATGTTTCCCATACAGACTTTGAAATTTCATTTCGCGAATCTTTACATTCTAAATTAATTCTCTCGCCGTATTTCAACAATTCTAAAATATCTTTGCTTTTTATCATTTCACCCCTTCTTTCAAATTCAACATTTACCGTTATGTTATTATAATCTTTTTGTAAATCAAAAGCTATTCTTTTTTAATTTCACTTTTTTATTATACTGCATTTCTTCTATTTTTCTTCATATTTTTACATATTTCTCAGCCTTCATTTTAATCTATTTTTTTCAATTCTTTTTCTTCTTGATCTATCTCTTCTTGCAAAATTTTTTCCACCTTCCCTTTATTTGCTTCAATCAGAATCTCCAATATGTAATCGGCAGTCACTTCTACCGGGTTCGGATTATGAAAACGATAATTCAATTTTCTTTTTGACACGATGAAGCTTCCACCTCCTCATCTAAAACTCTTTGTCCATTACTATGAAAAAGCAGTTCAAAATAGTCCTGCATATTACTTTTCGTATTGAACATTTCCAATTTCGTATCTGAATTTATTGATTCTGAATTATAGTCTTCATAATCTGCAAATTCTCTGAGGCAATCTTTTTTCTTCTACTCTCTCCATCCACCTTCACTGGCACACACATTTGCAGTACACGATCATAGATTCTTTTCTTCAGTAAATCCGACTCCTGCTTCATACTTGTCAGAGAAAGATTCGTTGTAATAATCAGCGGTCTTTCCGAACAGCAACGCCGATCTATCACACTGAATATATTTTCCAGTGCATATTCTGTATTTCGCTCCATTCCAAAATCATCAATGATTAACAATTCATATTTCGATAATGCCTGCATATATTCTTCCTTTTCCTGCAATGCAAATAAATCGTTGAGTATCGTATTAAAATTTGTCATTTTGACACTTACTCCCTGATCTAATAATGCATTTGCAATACAACCTGCCAAAAAACTCTTCCCCGTACCAACCGGTCCCCAGAACAAGTACCCCATGTGTCGGTGTTTCATTTCCCTCCAATTAGCCACATACTTTCTTGCTACTTCAAGTGCTAAATTATCCTTTTTTGCATTTTCAAATGTCCAATTCTGCATTACTTTTTCCGGGAAGCAAATGCTTCTGTTCCTGTCAATCTGTTCTCGCTGCTCTTTCTCTTTGTGATATCTTACCGTTTCTGCATAACGTTCCCTTTCACATGCACACTGCCTGTGATGTTTTTTATTTTCTTTCACCGATCCTTTCGGATAAAACTCTTCTACTGGTTCCTTGCACTTTGTACAATAGTATCTGCCATCTGTACCTTTAAAAATATTTTTCCCCTCTATCACAAACTTTCCTCCTCTTCGCAATCATAATCCACCGAATTTAACTTCACTCTTTTTTCCTGAATCCGCTGTGTTGTTCCATAAGTATTATTAAATTCTTCTTTTTTATTTACTTTACTAGGTGCCATATTTATGCCATTCGATAAGCCACATCTAAACCCATCTGATGGTTCTTTTTCTGCCTCATTTGCAGTTGCATTTATAGCTGGCCTCTTCCGCGACTCTCCTGCACATAGAGCTTTTTCGTCTGGAATAAGCACATATATATGTTTAGGCTTTGAAAATCCACTGAATTTGCGTACAATCCACCCAGCATCTTCCAGTTCTTTTAACGCATTTTTTACGGAAGATCTGCACTTCCCCATTTTCTCAGACAATTCCGCAATAGGAAACACAGCAAACACCCGCCCCTGTTCATCCATCCATTTATTTTTCTGTGAAATCCGGGCACGATCATATAAAAGCATGTAGAGAAGTTTTGCATTTTGGCTTAATTGCAGCTCCAATAAAAATTTTGGATATTGAAAATATGGAATCTGACTTTTTTCTTCGCTCTTCGTTATATATCGCATTCTACTTTTTCCTCCTTCACCTATCGTGTTTCAGAATGGACTTATACAAATATTTTTGAAATAATTTTTTTAATACTTGCTTCCCAATTTTGGGAAGCGCTTTTAATTTCACAATATCCAAAAAAATACCCTGCACTATGGTTTAAAATTCACATAATGCAGAGTATTTACAATATATATTCAATTTTTACTGATGCAGCCTGATTGTCCGTAATGCTTATTTACTTGGTCTTCCATATCCATATTTACTTCAAATCACAGCATTTTAGCTGTTTTTATATGATTCTCGATTTGAGAGCAAGATCCACTTGCGTATTACAATATCATCATTTTGACAATTTTGTAAATTTCACAAGTTGCTATCTTGATGGAGATTTCGATTTCCCCATACCCACGGTTTGAACAGATTTTTCATCTGTTGGCTCACACAAAAATGTTCGGATTATGCTATATACATTTTCAGACGGTTGTCATTTTTCACATGCACTAATCAACAATTAATAAGATTTTAGCAAAAACGCTTTTTACCTCATCTCTCTCACTTTTTATCCATACTGTTTCAATATTTCTTATATTTCTGCAATAATTTGTGTCAATGTATCTGTTATTTGTCGCAGCTCATTTGCTCTTTTTTCCATAGCAACATCCAAACTATAATTTATAAACGAACTCTCCTTGACCTCTTTCTCGTGCCAATCATCTCCAAACATTTTCATTTTTTCTATAAATTGATTTGCTTCCAAATTTGTCATTTTTCTTTTCTCCTTAACCGTTTTCCTGTCATAGTTTATCTTTTATATTGTTTACCAATATCATAAAATCACACTACGCCTTCAATACTTTGTTTATTATATTTCACACCCTTATATAAAATCGTCAATTCATCCGGGCAATCATAAAACGCATCACTTCCAACTTTCAGAGCACTTCCTTTAAACTCGACACCAGATAATGCCTCACAGTATGCAAATGCTTCTTTTCCAAGTTTTACATTTCCACATCCAATTATTACATTCTGCACCGCACAGGATTGAAATGCACTGTCATCTATAATAATTTCCAAATTATCATCTGCCGATTCTGCAGCAATGGAAACATTTGTCAATGCAGTACAGTCATAAAATGCATACGAGCCAATTTCCAAATTATTCGCTCCAAACACAACATCTGCCAAATCTTCACAGTAAGCAAACGTCTCTTTCCCTAATACAGTATCACTGCCATTTATCGCAAGGCTTACAATTCCACAAGACTGGAATGCGTTATCATCCATATCAATTCCACAATTATCAAATGTTACTGCCATATCATCTCCAGCATCATAAAAAGCGTAGCTTCCAATATTTACTGTACTATCCGAAAATTCCACTGTCTCAAAATCTTCGCTATATACAAACACCTCTTCGCCCAACTCAAGTGTACATCCATGCATGTTGAGTTTTACTGCCGCACATGATTGAAATGAATTATCATCAAGCACTCCACTCGCATTCTGAATCGTAATCTCTGTATTTTTACCCGCATCATAAAATGCGTACTCATCAATATTTACTGCACTATTACTGATGTAAATGCTGCTGATATCATCACAATACGAAAATGCACTCTCACCAATGTTTAATTCACATCCACTAATGACAAGTTTTTCCACTTCACATGATTGAAACGCATTATCATCAATCTCCAAATTTCTACCGGCAAATATAATACTTGAAATACCCTCTGCGTCGTAAAAAGCATATTCATCAATTTTTGCAACCACATCGCCTTCTGGTGATTTTTCCGGAATCACAATGTCTGTATCTTTGCACAAGCCAATTTCTTTCAAATCACAGGTTCCATCCCCGTTGCTTTCAAATACAAATCCTTCGGATTCTGGTAGATTTTTATATTCATCTTCTACTTCCAAGTTGATATTATTGCTATCCTCTGTTGCCTGTTTTTTCTGCTTTGCATCTGGTTTTGATACAGCTTCCGTTTTATTCAATTCAACACTACTGTTATTGTTTGTGGCAGATGCATTCTCATCTGCCACATTATTATCGTTCCCCGTTCCACACCCTATTGCCAGACACAGCATACATGCTGTCATACAGGTAATGACTAATTTTCTTCTCATCGTATAAACCTCCATATTATCTTTTGTATCCAGTTGACATTATTCTTAGAATACAGAAATATCCTTTTCGATACTTATCGTTATTCAACTGATATGTATCCATTATATAGTTTTTGATAAATCCTCGTATTCACGATTCGTGATGTTCCTCCATCAGTTCATCCAACAGCACATGATAATGTTGCGCTATTACATAAGCGGTCAACAAATCTGGTAAGCGATATCCGCTTTCATAATTTGCTACCGTAGTTGCTCCATATCCAAGGAATTCTCCCAACATTGCCTGCGTTTCATTATTCTCCTCGCGTAATCTGCGAATGTTCTCACCTACAATTTTGTTCCATGGGTTTGTCTGCTGTTTCATAAACAAGTCCTTTCTGTCGGTTTCGGCAATACCTTTTTATTTGTTTCATAAAAGGACTTGTAAATTTCGCGAATTTATTGCATAGAAAAAACCTTTGCATCATTTTTTGACGCAAAGGTTTTTTCTATGCAACACTATAATATTTTTCTCAACCCATTTTTACTGCCAATCAATAACGATATCATTATCTGTTGTACCATTTAGCATACCCGCAATAATTGTTTCTGCATTTGCTTTCGCCTCATCCAGAATTCCCTTATTGATGGCTTGGGCAATCATTTTTTCTTTTAAATCTTTCTGTGCATCATTTAAATCTTCCACCGTAATCGGATTAAAAATATTATTTGATTCATCCAATTTTTCAAAAGAATCATTATCAATCTCTGCACTTGTAATTTCTACCTCTGGCAATTTAACTACTATTTTCTCTCCTTCTTCCGTCACCTGCGCTTTTGTTAAATCTGAAATTCCTGCTTTTACAGTACCATCATATTGAACAATAAAACTTTTTTCAGTAAATGGAATTTTCCAATCTTTAAATGTTTTAGAATCCGCTCTCGTTATTACATCTGTACATAAATAACTATATGTATTTAACTCAGCAGTAGATGCCAATTTTTCTTTTATTACTTCAATATTATTAACGGTTTCATATCCTTTATTTGCTTCCGCTTTTGTCTTCATATATCTATATCCGCCATAGGCCACTCCACCCAAAATTGCAATAATAACAATAATTGACAGTATTTTTATTGCCACTCCTTTAAACACATCTTTCATCACATTTTTCCTTTCGTACAAACTATTCTTTCATCACTACCAATTTAAAAATCTATCTCGTATTCCAAATATCTTTTCGACTCATTTTGTGCTTCTTTTAAAATCGTCATATTGCTTCCAACTTTCATGCTTTTTAAAGTTGCATCTATTCTCAACGCTTCACTCTCTTTCAAACCAGAAGTATTGCTGAGTTTAAGCATAAATTTTTGGTGTACTAATGGGTACTCTTTCATTCGCATTTCAATAAGTCCATTTATACTCGGATCATATTTCATGTACTGCAGCTTCGGCATTTTAGGAGCATGACCTAAAAATTCCATTTGCAGTTACTTTAATCTTTTAAAGTATAGCATTAATCCATTTTCTTTTCAATCTGACATCCAATTTCATTGAATTTACTTTTTAGTACTTTCCAATTTTTATCATACAACTAGAAAAAAGCAGCCCCTCACGAACATCTCCCAGAGACCTCCGTTCAAGCCTGCTTTCTTCCACACCTTATTTAATGAAATATATCACATTCACATTCCGTTCTATATTGTTACAACCGCATGTACCGTCGACTTACTAATCCCATACTTTTTTGCCGCCTGACGCACCGTTGCATTGTTGTCTATGATATATCGTGCAATTTCCATTGCCCGTTCCTCGATATAACCTTTCACGAAAACTCCCCACATAGTTTGCTTTTTTACAATCTATGCGGGGAGCTTTTGATGTATGTCTGCATTAAAGTTTTCTTAAACAGACTTTTCAACTCTCACATGTGTTCGGCTTGAATTATTTCTTCAGCTCAAAAATCACAATTTTCTCCCGCGGATCATTCCCCGGAAACAAATCTTTGCAATCAATTTCATCTACAAACATCAACTCATCCACTGTCATCATATAAGAAATGTATTCATCTGTCGGATAATAAAAAAACAGTTGCATCTCACGCAGATTTGCATAATAAGAATCAAGAATGCGACCCACTACGCGCTTCAGAAGTTCCAACGAAAATGGATTAAAAAAGTAACATCGGTCTACAGTTTCCGGCACTTTAAATGTTTCAGCATTTGCCTGCACAAAATCCACACGATCTGAAACTACCGAATCCGCTTTGTTTTCCATGGCGCGTCCAAAAATCCGTTCATCATACTCGACACCTATGGAATTGCATCTGGTCTGATATGCCAGAAAAAAGTCCACACGGCCTTTTCCACAGCCATAGTCAATCACTGTATTTCCCTTGCGGATACAACCGGAATTTGCCAGCCGCTCCAACACACAATACGGTGTCGGTTCATAAGGAAATCTATGTTCATCAGAGTGGGAATCATCCCGCCCCATTGTTCGAATATGTAATAGTTTGTCCCATCTTGTCTCGTTTTTATCTTCTCTCATGAGTTTTTCACCTTTTTTGCTTTGTCGTCTTATTCCACAAAATAAACGAACTCTGAAACTCTAAAAAATCTCCCAGAAACTGCATACCTTCCTGCCATATCTGCTCCGGAAGACTTTCTATTTTCTGAATGGAATTCATTTATCATATCCTGTCTCTTCTTTTAATTTACGAACTGCTGCCTGATCCGGTGTCTCTCCCGAATCAATCAGCCCACATGGAAGTTCTGTCTGCTAGGAACGGATTGAATAACAATACTCTCTTAAGGTAATAATATTTTCCCCATGAAACAGAAGTATACTGACTCTCTCAAGCATATCAAGGTAATCATATCTAGTTTTATATGTATTTAACTGTCCAAAGTCCACAGACTGTACTGAACGATGTTATCAATTTGTTATCATGATTGTGTTATCAATCAAAAACTCTCATAATATCCCGAAACCGATTAATCACACGATAAATCTCTACATACTCGTTTCCTACCTTGTAGATAATCACATAATCTTCCCATATCGCATATTTATAGTCCGTCCGAAAACTGACTCGCTTTGAAAGATCTGAACCCATTCCCGGAAACATCTGAAGGTTCTCAAATTTACCGTAAATTTCCTTTATAGTCTTTGCTGCATATTCTTCGTTATCTTCAGCAATATAATCCCGGATATTTTTCAAATCCTTTACAACAATCGGATTAATCCGCAATTTTAACATCTTATTCCCCCACAAGTGCTTTCAGTTCTTCCAGATCCAGCCACCCCTCACCATCTTTCACTGCTTCTTCGGCTTCCTGCAGCTTCAGCAGAAGCTTTTTCTCTGCACGATCGCGCTCATAGTCTTCAATATCCATAATTACAAAACGTCCTCTGCCATTCTTTGTCAGATATACTGGTTCTCCTTTATGACAGTTCTTCAGAACTTCATTATAATTTCTCAAATCAGACACTGGTAAAATATTTGCCATATTCTTTCAGCTCCTTTCCTTGATAAAACGGACATTCGCATTCGATTCTCGCTCATGAACACAACCTACTGTGCGGTCCATATTCATATTGTTTCTGTTACTTTTATTATATACAAAAAGCTGTAAAATTCAACGTAGATTTTTACAGCTTTTCTATCTCTATATATTTTTTTACAACCTATTTCAAATATTCCTTAAAAATGGATTCTAGTTCTTTACTCAAACTCGCAAAGTCTGGTTTGATTTTGATTATTTCAGCGCAGTTATCTATACCGTTTTGTATTGATAACTCATACTTTTTCCACACGTTATTCTTCGTTTCACATATTTTTAGTACCAATCCAGTACCATTGCTATATTGTCATTATTGTGTGTAGTTCCGGTGGCTTGCAGGTTCGTTTACCATTCACAGAATAAATTTCTGTCGGTTTGCAAGTCCACCTATGGAAATTATATTCTCCAAGCGATATTTCTGCAAGGAAAAATTTTGTGGTACTAATCGTTAGTACCACGATTGTTTTCTATGTACTGAGCGAAATCAA
>UMKM01029556.1_pt1 | contig 10947 bp, 6 predicted proteins | sample 1966331 | NCBI WGS metagenome assembly UMKM01 (sample SAMEA4836176, study PRJEB28245) | human gut metagenome | biome: gut microbiome; material: fecal sample | place: Denmark | collected 2008 | reverse complement strand
AACGTTGGCGCTTGGTACAATTGAATTGTCCTTGTTGTGGACCAAGGACTCCAAGCCTCATTTCCGTTTGTTTTTGTTTGAAGGATTCCCATGGTTCGTATTTTAAACTGTATTTTTGTATCTGATGAAAATGTCATTCCGAGATTGCTCAAAGGAAATGAGCATATTTGCCCCTGTTTCTTCTTTTCTGTATCGTATAACGCACCAACATAAACACCATTGATACTAATATACAGCTCCGCTTTTGTTTCATTTGAACTGTCGCCAGAATTATGAGTCCAATATAAAACAGGCGAATGTGTAACCTCTGCTGTGTATGCATCTGCCCAAGTTGTTGGTGCATCCGGTACCTCTCCAACAATTACAGATACAATCTCAGACCAACTGGAATAACCAGCGTCATTCTTTGCCCTAACCCTAAAGAAATACTTTGTTCCTGTTTCAAGACCAGAGACCTCGGCATGACTATAATCAGATTCTTCATTAACTGTAAGTGATGTAACATTTCCAGAACTATCGAAGTACCTTTGATATTCTGTATACTGCACCTCAAAACTCGTTGCTCCCTTAGAATGTGTCCAGTCAAGCTTTACTTCTGTTGATGTTTTGGCATAATAAGATATCCAGCTTGGTGTGTTCGGACACGGAGACACATTCGATGAATACTCAGACCACTCTCCAGTCTCAAAAGAACCAATATGATCATTTTTTTGATTGCTTCCACATGCCTTTGCTTTGTATTCTGCACCAGCATCTACTGCAATCGTCATACTTACATGGTTTTTAACTACATCTGCTGAATATTCGCCATATCGTTTCGTATCATTTTTCACAACATAGAAATACACCGACTTCGTATTCTCATCGTATGTATCTAATTCCATTGTAAGAAGATTTCCACTTACACTCAAAGTTGGTGTACTTGGTGTTGCTGGTGTTTTGTCTGCGACGACTTTATATTCTTTCCATGCTGTATATTCAGATGTATACCATGCTGTATCTACATTGTTATTCTTGTATGTATTCGACTCCGGTTTAATCCTGAATCGTATTTTCTTTGCATTAGAGGGAATTGAATATGTAAGATTACGAACATTATTTGCAATTGTCGAGCCATTTTCTCCCCAAAACCACACACCATCACCCGTTGTATACTGAATCTGGTATTTAAAGTCTTTAGTGGTTTTATTTTTACTCCAGTCCTTATGAGTACTTGGTATATATCCATTCCATACCCATGTAAAATATAAAACATTAGTGGTACCCGATTGGATACCACATGTCACGTTCTTACATTTTTTATTTGCCATGTTTTATATTCTCCCTTCCACTATTGTAGTCCTAACAAGAGTCTTGATTGCTTCTGCAACTACGCTTCCATCATCATACGTAATACCATTCAGATTATAAGTATCTCCTCTGAATCTGCTTAATGATGCATCAAGCTTATCAATCGCAGAAATTATGTCGTTTGCATTTCCATTTTGAAATTTCGCCTTACGTGTTACTTCTATCTGACTTCCTAATGACATAGCCTGTTCATAACTGAATAAGGTATTCAAATCTGAAACACTTTTTGTCACATCCGATAAATCTACAACAGGTCGAATTGTTGGTTCAGCATCTATTCCATTGTTTAATACATCTACAATCTTTCCAATTGCATTCCGCGAACCGTTAACAGCAGATTTAGCAACATTTTGTCCTGCATATTCTGCTTTATCTGTATAATCAGCAAGTGCATTTATAAAACCTTTACCTGCAAAATCGCCAATTCCATAAAATACTTTTGACGGAGAATGTTCATCCAGCTCTTTTTTTGCAGCCACAACTGCCGCCGAAGCCATTGCTTTAGCCTGTGCAGCCGCTTTGTATGTATTGGCGCTGATTCCGTTGACAAATCCATCAACTAAATATGCCCCAGCAAGACTGAAACTAGCATGAGATGTTCTGATTGTATCTACCGCTGACTGTGCGACCGTTCTAAATTCGGCATTCGAATCTGGATGCTTTGCTTCCACCCCAATTATGAAATCAGTAATCATCTGACTTCCTGTGTTAATGATCTGATCTTTGGCATCACTAAAAGCTGTTACAAAACTGCTTAATCCATTTTTAGCGATTTTTGATAATGACTTTCCAAATGTAGTCAGACCCTTGCATCCATCTGCTGAAATATCATTGGACAGGATAATCAATGACCTTATTGCTTTATTGATCTCCAAGATTTTATCTGTATTGATTTCTGCTACAGAAGTAGAATAGTTTACTAAACATGATCCAAACCATGACAAATCATCTCCGAATGTACCGAAATCTGCTATCTTACTAAAGAAACCTTCTGTCTCCGGTAAACTGTTGGCTAAGTCAGATAACGCTTTTCCTGTAACAACAGCTTTGTTGATATTCTCTGGATTTACGTTTGCCACAGAATTTGAGAAGTTCGTTAAAGATGTTCCAAACGATTCAAGTTGCGTGCCAAAAACATCAGTTGTATTGTCGCCTATAACTTTAGCTATAGCGCCTCCAGTATTTGGTATTGCATTTGCCATATCTGCTAATGCTTTTCCGGCTTCTGCGGCTTTGTTCACATTTTCCGGATTTACACCTTCTACGGAATTTGAGAAGTTCGTTAAAGATGTTCCAAATGCTTCAAGCTGTATACCAAACATATCCATGGAATTTGTTCCAAAACCAAGAAATGACGTAATGCCAGATAATAATTCGTTTGCTGTCAGAATCAAGATAGTATCTGCAAGTGCTTTTACACCGGTCATTGCTGATGCGTCTACATTGGATAATCCATCGAAGAATGGCTTAGCATTCTCCATAAAACCAGCGAGATTGTCTCCTATTTCCGGCAAACCAGATGTAGCACTTACTGCAAATCCGTCAATAATACTACCAAAGAAAGATCCAAGACCATAACCAATTTTCTCCAGAATAACCATTCCTTTATTAAGAAATTTCTCCATTCCAGGGAAATATTCGTCTAAGGCACCTATAGCAACCATCAATCCGCCTACAGACGCAATTAACGTTACGAGTGCACCAATTCCCACAAATGCACCTCTTCCAGCCATACCAACTTTGCTTAAAATCAGACAAGCAGCTGATAATGCTAATAACATAATTGATAATGAAGCCGCAATCTCTAATGTCGGTCCGACATTCATTTTCGCAAGCACTCCGATAATCGCCGCTAACCCAGCAGTAACTAATGTCATTACTCCTAATGTAACATATGCTTTAGGTGACACTGTACCGCATTTGCTTATGATGATCATAGCTGATGATAAAGACAGCAATAAAAGAGACAATCCAACAGCTGAACCAAGTACTGAATCGACCGGTAACTGCGCTAATAGCGCAATCATACCGCCCAATATGGTAATCGCCCCTGTAATGATCAATAATGTACTTGTCGCTTTTTTCACAAAATGAGTAGAAGCAATAACTACAGCAAACATTCCCATAACAACCGATATTGCAACTGTAGCAGCCACCAGATTTTCAGGTTTTATAAACGATAAACCTGCAAGAGCTACTGCTAATATGCCAATCGTAATAGCGATCATCATTATTGTGCTTTTACAATCTTTCGCCAACGCTGTCACTGCTATTAAACCAGCAAAAAGTGCCTCCAAAATTGCAATCGCTCCAAGAGCCTGTTTCATTCCCTCTGGTTTAACATGGCTTAGAACAACGATCACACCGGTCAAAATAAGTAATGCACCAGACATCATTAAAAGCATTGCTCCTGCCTGCGCCGCATTTTTTCCTGCAAATTTACTTGCGATTATAACCGCAGAAAATACTAACATTATCTGCGATACCGCGTTCAATGATTTTTTAATATCTCCGGCATTCATATTCGCAAGCATTTTCATCGAACCCACGACTAATATCAGTGCTGCCGACATTGCAAGGATTCCAACTCCTGCCTGTGCAGCATTCTTTCCTGCAAATTTACTTGCGACCATAACCCCTGCAAAGATTCCGAATATCACTGCTATTGTTTTGAGATTATCTTCTACTTTTGCAAAATCAAGATTGGCAATATCATCAAACACGCCTATGAATAACTTTAAGGCTATAACAATCGCCAATACTGATACCGCAGAACCAAACTTAATATTTTTGCAGGCGATACTTAATATTGCCAATCCGGCTAACGCCCCGATCATAATCTTTATCGTTTGATTGATATTATCCATCTTCAGATCGTTTAAATCATTTAACACACCTACCATGATTTTCAACGATACTGCGATACCAATAAGAGTTAACGAACCTTTTGATAACTGAGGAGCAAATCTTCCAAGTAAACCTGCGGTTATTGCTAATCCACCAGCCAGCGCCGCAATTATTCCCAAATCCTTTAAAATGTGGTCGGATTTAATTTCGTCTACCCCTTTCAGGACTTCCACCAGAATCATTAATGATGCAGCCATCATTAACATACTTGTAGCTCCACTATTAGTTCCTGTTCCAACTCCAAGCTTATTATCAATAAGTGACATAGCTGCTGTAAGAACTGCTAATGTTCCAGCAAGAACCAAAATCGCTTTTGCAGCTGTTAATAAATTTTCTGGATCTGCCTGTGATAATAAAAATAGAGAACCTGCAAGTATTGCAATAGAAATTGCGATATTCCTGATAGCCTGTGTCTTTTTAATAAGAATATCAGCCTTGATAGACTCTGAAAGGGTATCAAAAACTCCACTGATACTTTTAAAAACACCGCTAACACTGTCAAACATACCTGCAAAAGACTCAAACGGTTTGGATATATTTTCAAGAGCAGTTCCAATCTGCTTCGTAACCTTTATGAGTCCAATGCCCATAACAATCGTAAAGATTTCACCAATGTGATCTGTGATATACTGTTTGATTGAATCCACAACGCCAAACACTTTTGCCTTAAAGCCATCAGCTGTTCCAGCAATTTCATCAAGCTGACTTTTAATATCTGCTTTAAATGCATCGAATGCAGTTTTTAAATTGCCAAATATGCCATCAAAATTGAAAAAATATCCAAGTACATTTTGTCGAAAATCTTTAAAAATATCATCAATGTTGTCTAATGATATATGATCTAAGGATTTTACACGTGCTATGAACTCGTCTATTACAACTAATCCATTTTTAAAGTACGTGTTTACATCAGAAAATGTCTCTGAAAAAGCATTTTGAAATCTTTCAATATTTCTTTGAACAATCGGGATTTCCAGAAATTTGTTGATCCATTTTTGCAGTTCAGTGTAACCAGTTTGCAGGGCACTTGTAACTTTATTAATTCTGCGTTCAGCGATTGAAAAATCCATTTTAGAAAGTACGTTTTTTACTCCCTCCAGATTTTCTTTCACAACAGGTAATTCTGTAAACTGTTGAACCCATTTCTGAATTTCAGTGCATCCTTTCTTAAAAGCCGTTCCACATTCTTTAATTGCGTTATTAACCAGCTTATTATCCAAAAGAAAATCATGAAATTCTGTAAGTAAATCGCCAATTGTAGCGGTAACATCTAAAATGTCCAAATCGAATGCGTTCAAAACAATTGATGCCCCTTTGAATGCCAGTTTAAATCCGCCACCGACTATTGTTGTGCCTATATCCAGAATCGCAAATAATCCCTTAAAAGTCCTAGTCAGTTTATCTGCTGTATCATCGCTCACTTTGAGTTTTTCTGTAAAGGAATTAACTGCTTTGAGAAGATTGTATAATCGTTGTGATTTTTTCTCGATAATGTCATCATCAGACATACCTTTATAAAACACATCGTTCCATGCTTTCTTCATTGCAGACAAAGATGAGACAGCACTGTCAATCACATTCGAAACTGACCCCCATACTAACTCTGCTCCGGTTGGACGATCAATGTTATCGATCAGATCGTTGATAGATGAACCAGCCTTATTTGCTTCTTTTTGTAAATCACGAAGTGCAGTTATCTGTTCTTCTGTATATCCTGCATTTTTCAACTGCTCATCTGACAGATTTGCTAATCCATCTGCATTTTTTAACTGTTCATCGGTCAATGACGATATATGTCGGACGCTGCTTCCAAGTTTTTCATTCACAAGATTCTGTACTGTTGCATAATCATATCCGGCTTCAGTTAATGCTTTTATTCTCGCTTCGCCTGTACCGAATTTTCCATTTATAACAGCATCTACTACTTCTCCATACTTTTCCATTTGAGATGCCATGGATGCGGTAGATTTAGTAGCATCTGTCAGATTCCCAACAAGGCTTTTTATTGCACCTTTTAGAATATCTCTTTTCAACAAACCGTGACTAAATGCGGTGCTTAAAGCCTTTTCGAACGAACCGGTCTGCTCAATCATCATATCCAAATCTACGTTATGATTTTTAGCCAGTTCTTTCACTTTATTTTGAAATACTTCGGTCTCTATTCCAGCCTTACTCAATTTCTCTGATAAAGTATCAAAACCAGATCCAAATGATCTGCTTAAAATAGAGTTACGTTTATCAGATGAATTATTAATCAATTCACTGAATCTGTCAGATAAACCAGTTAATCTCTCTTTTGCTTCTTCAAAGTTGCCAACGATTGTTTCCCAGCTCTGCGTCCATCCGGACTGTGCTGCCTCTTTTAATGTATCAAACAGCTGTGTAAACGTCTTGACCTTTGTTGCTGCATCATTTGCAGTTTTTCCCATTTCGAGAATTGACTTAATCTGTTCATCTGCATACCCCATTGTACGCAATTGATCTTCATTCAAATCACCTGTAAATTTTGATAATGTTTCGGTCAGAACATCAGATGTGAGCCATCCTTTTTGTAAAGTCTCACGAAATGAACCTTCATCCTTGATCATTTGATCGATAGCTACACCATGAACTCGCGCAGTCTCTTTTAGTGCATCCTGAAACACCTGACCACCCATTCCAGCGTTTACTACTGAGTTCCAATCCATCAGTTTCACTGTACCCGCTGCCAATGCCTGTGAAAGCTGATACATTGCAGTACTTGCCTGCTGAGATGTTGAACCGGATACTGCCGCCAAGTTTGCGATACCCTTAATAGCAGCCACTGATGTATCAAGATCGACACCCGCTGCTGTGAAAGTACCGATGTTTCTGGTCATTTCCGTGAAATTATAAATTGTCATATCTGCATAACGGTTTAATTCATCCAATGCAGAATTGACCTGATCCAGTGTTGTTCCTTTACTTGATGTGTTCGCAAGTATTGTCTGAACAGCATTAATCTGTGTTTCATATTCTTCGAAACCAGATTTTATTGGATCTATTGTAAAAGCGGAAACCATTCTTTCTCCCGCCTGTATAGCCGAATTTGTAATGTTCTGAAGTGCAGTAATCGCCATAACTTCAAGTCCTGAAAAATGAATTTTTACAGACTCAATAGCGTTTGACATAGGTGTCAGATTACACTTCTGTGCTTCGGAATTAATATTTTCCAAGCCTTTTGCAGCCCCTTCAAGATTGAGGCTTTTCTTTAATTTTTCGATTGTAGACATGCTGGTTTTAACATTCTGTTCAAACTTCTGATTGTCAAACCGCATTTCAACAACGCGTTCGTCGATTGTTGTACTCAAAGCTCAGTAACCTCCTTCCACGCATGGCTTGCAATTTGGTCAAAAATAGGCTGGATTGCAGGATTGATGTAATCTCGCCCCTGTACCCAGCCTCCATTACGAGTCGCATGACCATACTGTAAGATGATTGCTATTGGAACTCCATTTTGAATATTTTTGTTATAAAAACCGATTGATACAGACCCCTTTTTCTGCTCTATCTTGTAATACCAAGAATTTGCAGTTAATCCAGAGTCAACAGGAGTCGCAGACGCAAGGGCTGCTACACCTTCTCGACCATACTTATCAAGATCACCGATTTTAACTGTTTCCTTGGCTTTCTCTAAAAATTTAGTCAACTTTGAAAAATCGCCCTTTTGTCTAAACGTTATCATATACGCGCTCCTTATAATTCAGTTACATAATCAAGCGCTATCCATCCTGCACCGGACTGTAATCGCCCCCAACCAGCAGCTGAACCAGAACCAGCTCGTTTTTCAACAATTGTAAATGTGCCAACACCGGTATACGCACCGGTTAATCCATAGTTTGTCCCCGGACCTTTTCGAATCCGAAGTTGCTTAGTCGAAACTTTTACTTTAAATGCTTTCTGTGTTGATTCTTTTTTTTCTGTTACATCTGATACAGCACTTCCTGATAATTGATCTGTAACCTGTTGTGCAAGTTTTCCCAATCTTGAATACAGCCAATCGCCCGGACATGCCTTATTTGCAAACCAGCGATGAACTGTTATCAGCATCTCGTCAGATTTTGGAGAATATTTCAATGCTTTCTCCTTATCAGAAATCCACAATAACTTTGTTTTTCCATTGCGCCGACAAATATCTACACATAAACCAACAAGCGAATTATAAACTTTATTGTTCATCTCGTACGGTGCTGTTTTATCTGAAGCACACTCGATCGTTACTGCGCGGTTATCATTTGCTGAGTTCGATGAACACCAACTTCTATCTTTTTCATCTACGCAAAGAACAACTCGTCCATCAGTACCTATACCGTAATTGCAGCTCGCTTTTCTTGTTGGGCTTACGAAACAATTTCCAATGCTCTCTGCCGAAAGCTGTCCAACAACGCAATGTGGTGTAATTCTGTCAATGCTATGTTTTCTCGACTTGGTTTTGTTCGGACTGATTTTGGTGTAGCTTATTAATTTACTATTGCTCATCTTGTACCGTCACCCCTTTGAATTGAATCTTTTTTTATTCGCTGCGTTTATCGCCGCGTGTCTGCTATATATATCTCTTTTACTATGTTTCTTTGGTGGTCGATTCTTGAAATTACAGATTCTAATTAGCATGATTAAACGATTAAAATGCCATGTTTCATATTCAGGCGGAATACCTAAGGACAACATCCAATAATACACAAGTTCTGACGTGACCTGCTCCCGGTTATGTGGAGTATTTTTTTCCTCCGGAACTGTGGATGCTGTCATTGAAGCCCCCATGTATTCTTCAATTTCCTGAATATTTTTAGCTGTCAATCGATTATAAATTTCTGGATCAACATTTTCTGTAATTGTCATGCATCTTATGTAATCCACAAATTCAGCCAGTGTTTTATCACTCTTTGTAAGAAATGGCTTGTTCCACTTACTCTCCCATTTTGAAATTGCAAGTAATGAATGCTCTATCTGTAGTTTCTGTTCATCTGCATACACAAATACCTCATTCGTTTCATCCCAAAATTCAATGGGTGGTATTACAATTTCAAGCATAACTCACCCACCTCTTTTTAAATGGAAACGATCTTGTTTGCCGACGCTGTTTCTGCTGTCACGACGGTATCAGTATCACGCGGAACAATTCCTTTTACAAATTCAGACGCATAATCAGCATTTGTTGCCAGTTCCATGAATAAATCGCTGTATGCCTCGGTCTGAGAAAATGCTTCTGAAATTTCAGGAGATTTTCTAAAGTATTTTCCATCCGGCGTCTTTTCGCCATAAGCTTTAAGAACTAATTCTTTAAATGTCTTAATAATCGCTGGGCCATCCTGTGCGTTTACAATGTTCTGTAACATTTCAGCTAATCCACCCGCGGTTCCCATTTCCATTTCCATGATTTCAGCCTTAGAGAGATTAAACCAAAAATCCTCGGTACGCCGCACACCATTGTAATCTGTATAAGTAATTGTCTTTTTTAACATAATCGTTATCTCCTTTCGTAAAAAAAAGAGTCGCCAGCCTGACTGAATACGACTCTTTTACTTGTTAACCAACTGCTTTCATAATTGAAATAATCTCGTCCGGTAACGGAAGTCTTGGCTCGACACCATCGTTAGTATCAGCACCTGTTGGATCTTTGCCATACAGGATTTCTTCCACTGCTGCCATTTTCTTTGCATCGACTTTAGTTGATTTAAGCACTAATGTGGCTGTCGGTTTTAACTTCGTCACTTCACCCACAACCGATGTAATATTAACCGGTGTTGTGGTAAAGTCCCAAGAAAGAGTAAGTGCCGCAGGGCTGTCATTTACAGACTCATAGCCTTTTTCTGATGGTGAAGCCATGCATCCATATACAAGATGAATCTCATATCCATGGTCATTTGAATCCACATCATTACCAATGATGGTAGTGTATGCGAGACCAAACATTTTTCTACTCTGCTGTCCTGCATAAACTCCCGGAGCCACTTCAACTGAACCGTCACATTCTGCAAACTCATCAGGCGCCATATAAGCTTCGATCGTTCCTCCAAACTCTTCTGCTGAGATAAGGTTGAGATATTTGATATTATCAGCATAAAGTCCTGTAGCTTCTGCTCCAGATGGACTCTCTGTAACCGCAGACAATCCGTTCCATGCAACACCTTTTGTATACACCCCTCCAGGCTGAATTGGATATAAAACACCTTTGCTCACACCGGTTTCGTATAAACGTTCACCAGTATTATCCCAAACAAGTTTCTTTTTCATAAATGTTGTTCCTCCTTAATAAAATATTTCAAAGACATCATGATTCAAATTGTCTTTAGTATAATGCCGGTTATACCGACAAGTTGGTAGTGCTGATACTTTTTCAATCAATTTACTATCCGGATCGCTATCTATCACTGTTATTGAATACTTTTTTGTAGATAAATAAACCCCGTCATTCGCAAATGTATTCTCGATGTCATCAAGAGCGTAAATGATGGCGGGATAATTCATTCTTACAGAAGAAGGTGGCTGGAAATAGACTCTACAATTATCCCCAGATGTAGGACAGGATAATACCCCACATAAAAGATTATGTAGCATCAGTCGTCGATTCATTGTACACACCTCCAACTGTTAATATCAGTCTCGGATACTGAACTTCAATATTGGTAATTTTCCATTTAGCACCCATAAACTCGACATATCGCATCAAAT
>UMKM01000433.1_pt1 | contig 11094 bp, 9 predicted proteins | sample 1966331 | NCBI WGS metagenome assembly UMKM01 (sample SAMEA4836176, study PRJEB28245) | human gut metagenome | biome: gut microbiome; material: fecal sample | place: Denmark | collected 2008 | reverse complement strand
CGCCACAAAGCAGACTCTCTTCGCGTCACCTGAACCAGCCGCATCCGCATCCGTACTTGTCTCTGAACTGTTTCCTCCGCAAGCAGCCATTGACATTACCATCACAGCACCCAACAACACCGCACAAATTTTCCTGAATTTCATTTTGTTTCCTCCCTTTCATTTTTTATCACTGACACGCTCTTGCGTGCTCAATATGATCTTTAAGCCTTCTCTTCTTTTTTCTCATCTTTTACAATGACCTTCTGCGATTTTTTGGACTTGCTGACCACGTCAAAGGCCACAGCCAGTACAATGATAAAGCCTTCGATTACCTGCTGGATATATGGGTTCACTCCCACCAGATTCATGACATTCTCTAAAAATCCAATGATAAATGCTCCGGCAATGGTTCCACTGACAGTGCCGATTCCACCTGTAAAGGAAGTTCCTCCGACAATCGCCGCAGTAAGTCCAGTCATCTCATAGCCTACGGCTCCATTCGGAAGGCCCGCATTGTTACGTGCCATAAAGATCATTCCTGCAACGCCTACCAAAAGTCCATTGATAATATAGGACTTGTAAATACTCTTCTTAGAGTTAATACCACTGGCTTCCGCAGCGCTTCGGCTTCCACCGATCGCGTATAGTCCACGACCATAACGAGTATTGTTCACGATATACCAGATTACAATTGAGATACAGACAACAATGATGACCGGAACCGGAATCGGCCCAATCGTGCCCTGGCCGACTTTTACAAAATCACCCAACTGTAGAATATTCTGACCACCTGTATAATACAGAGCCAAACCCCTGGCCGCCTGCTGCATACCTAAGGTAGCAATAAAAGCCGGTACATTAAAATTCGCCACAAACAAGGCATTGATGAGGTTACACCCTACGGCCACCACCAGAGCAACCAGCACTGCCACGAACATAGATTGCGTACTCTTATAGGCTGAGACAGACAGTACACCGGCCAAAGCCAGCACCGAGCCTACAGACAAATCCAGAAAACCACTCACAATCAGAAGCATTTCCCCGTAGGCAATCAAGATTCCCACGCATAACTGGCGTGCTACATTAATTAGGTTACTGCTCTGAATGAAGTAAGGACTTATCAGACTACAGGCAATAAATAAAATTACAAGTACAATGTAAATACTAAATTTTTGTAAATAATGTGATGCTTTTGCGTTCATTTTTCCCCTCCTACTGTTGATTTCTAAGACCTGTCGCATACATCATGATTGTCTCTTGGGAGAATTCACTCTTGTCAATACAACCGCTGATTTTTCCCTGGCACATGATATAAATACGATCACACATTCCCAGCAGCTCTGGCAGCTCAGAAGATACCATAATCACCGCTTTGTTTTCTTTCACGATCTCCGTAATCAGCTTATAAATCTCAAACTTCGCTCCTACGTCAATTCCACGGGTCGGCTCATCCAGAATCATAATCTCCGGATTGCAGAGCATCCATCTGGCCAGAAGTACCTTCTGCTGATTTCCACCGGACAGCTTTGAGATCTCTGTCTCCATGGAGGGGGTCTTCACATTCATCTTCTGAAACATTTCCAGGACTTCCGTCTGTTCTTTTTTCTTATGTGTATAGCCACCGTATATGTAACGCTCCAAGCTGGCCAGACTCGCGTTCTCCTGTACACTTCTGACAGGCACGATTCCGTCGTCACGTCTGCTCTCCGATAGCATAATCAGTCCCTTATGTATGCTGTCCGCCACACTCTTAATGTTTACCTCTTGCCCGTCGATTTTCACGTTTCCAGATTCATGAGGGTCCAGCCCAAAAACAGCTCTCATTGTCTCCGTACGCCCGGCTCCCACCAGACCCGCAAATCCCACGATCTCTCCTTTGCGGGCATAGAAACTGACATCCTCAAACACACCTTTTTGAGAGTAATGCTCCACCTCTATCGCTTTCTCTCCGATCGTAACCTCTTCTTTCGGATAGACATTGGAGATCTTACGCCCAACCATGCGTGAAATCACTGTATCCAAATCTAAGTCTGCGGCCCTGTCTGTCGACACCACGCTCCCATCGCGCAAAACCGTGATATCGTCAGCAATCTTAAATACCTCCTCCATTTTGTGTGAGATGTAAATAATCGCCACACCTTTGGCTTTTAATTCCTCGATTTTTTTAAACAACTGCTGTACTTCTCTCTCTGTGATGGAAGAGGTGGGTTCGTCCATGATGATAATCTGTGCGTTATTGGTGACTGCCTTGATAATCTCCAGCATCTGGATATCAGACACTGTCAATGTCTTTAGCTTCTGTGTCGGAGAATACGGGAGACCTTCTTCCCTTAGAAATTGCTGTGCCTCTTTTCTCACCTGTTTCCAATTTACTTTCCCAAACTTATTCACTGGAAGACGACCCAAAAATAAATTTTCTTCCACTGACAATTCAGGAACATAGTTCAATTCCTGGGCAATCATGGAAATTCCCTTTTCTCTCGCCTGAATGGGATTCCTGATATCCACTGGTTTTTCATCAATAAAAATCTGTCCCTTGTCCGCCTTGTACAGCCCCATGATGATCTTCATCAACGTGGATTTACCCGCCCCATTCTCACCACACAGGGCATGCACGGTTCCTTTGCGAACTGAGAAATCAATGTTGCTCAGCGCCTTTACACCGGGAAAGGATTTCTCGATTCCAGCAACCCGCATCTTGATCTCATCCATATTCTACTCCTCCCTTTCTTTATTCTCCTGCTTTAGTAGTATTCTACCTCCCTCCCCAATCTTCTGTCAATTGTTTTATTTAAGTTTGTGGTATTTTACAATTTTTGTTTTTAATTTTTATGCATTATATACTATTTTATCTCTATTTTTCTGTAAATAATTATTTTTTTAACAATCATTTTTATAAATCATTTTATTTATCTTATCCTCTTATTACGGTGTGTCCCTTCTTAACGGAGCGTTTATCAAAAAACAGGTTGACGAATCCTAAGACTTACCGTATCTTGTAATTATAATAAATTCTTCGCACAATCACAAATTCCACGCGAAGAAGGAAGAGGTGAGTACATTTGAACTCCGAACAAGCAAAAACCAAGTTTTTCGGCAATATTTATCGTATTATCTACCAGGATAAGCACACATCCCGCCAAAACATCGCTAAAAAATCCGGCATCAGTCTTCCCACGATCGCTTCCAATTTAAACCGTCTCACTGACGCCGGGTTAATTCACACCGTGGGCTCTTTTCAGTCCACAGGAGGCAGAAAGCCCAATATCATAAGTTATGTTCCAGATGCCCGCTTTGCACTGGGAATCGACATCACTAAGAACCATTTATCAGAAGTCTTAATCGACCTGGATTTAAATATTATCGGCAGCAAAAGAATGTACCTGCCCTTTGAGGACTCAGAAGCTTATTTTCAAATTCTATCTTTTGAAATGCAGCAGTTATTAAATCAATATCTCATTGACCCATCCAAACTTTTGGGAGTCGGACTTTCTATGCCCGTCCATGTAATGAGAGACCAAAAGACGATCTCCTACGCCACCGTCGTTAATGTATCCGCGAACATCTATGAACGCCTGACCCCATACATTCCCTATCCTTTTCTCATCTTCAACGATGCTAATTCTGCCGGCTTAGCTGAGAGTTGGATATCTGGTTCTGAACAGCCAATGATCTACCTCTCCCTAAGCAACAGCGTGGGAGGCGCCAACATGAATGGAAAAGAGATCTACAAAGGTGTCAACTGTAGAGCCACCGAATTTGGACACATGTGTATTGTCCCCCATGGGCGTAAATGTTACTGCGGTCAACATGGCTGTCTCGACGCCTACTGCTCCGCAAAGCAACTATCTGACTTCACCAATGGAAATCTCGCAGAGTTCTTCCATTGTCTGAAAGAAAACAGTAATGTCGGTCTCCAAAGAATCTTTGACGACTACTTAAATCATCTAGCCCTCGCAGTCAATAACCTCCGCATGTGTTATGACTGCGACATTGTGCTTGGCGGCAATGTCGGCTCCTATATGGCAGACTATATCGAGCTCTTTCGTGAAAAAGCTCTCCGCCTAAACCCCTTTGAAAAAAACGGAGATTTTATCCGAATCTGCCATTATCGCACAGAAGCCTCCGCCGTAGGGGCTGCCGCCTATTACGTCAATGAATTCATTCAGAATCTGTAAAAAGTGTGCAAATTAATGGGACAAGATCTTTTCCATAACAAAGTGGGACACACCCCTCGATCTTTGAGGAGCGTGTCCCATTCTTTCATCTTCTATACAATTCCATTACTCTACAATTTTATAATAAACTCTCGCGGTAATCACATAAATAAGCACATACAAAACAGCAAACACCAGTGTCGTTCCAGCAGTACAGCCTGCGAATAGCCAGACATCACTCATATAGAAGACCTCCATCAATCTTCGTATCAGCTGAAAAGCCACCACGATATGACAGACCGCAGCAAACAGCGGTAGGAAGAAAACCATCAAAATCTGGCTTCGTATCGACTGCTGTACCTCTTTTTTATTCATTCCCACCTTCTGCATGATCTCATACCGTTCCCGGTCTTCATATCCTTCGGAGACCTGTTTGTAATAAATAATCAGCACGGTTCCCAGAAGGAAGAGACTGCCCAAAAACAATCCTAAAAATAACAGGCCGCCGTTGAGCTCCCAGGTTCTCTGCACATTTTCTTGCCGAGATGCCACCTGTACCAACCCCTCGTCACCGGAAAAACCTGACTGTACTGCCAGAGCTCTCAAAGCCTTCTCGATCTCCCTGCTTACGAGCCTCTCCTTTTGGGCTGAATCTCCAGTCAAGTCAACCCACAGATTACACTCCCAGTTGTTAATGTCCTTCCCTTCCTCCATTTTTTTTGCCTCTTCTATTTCGGCACAAGTGGTATCATTTCCTACTAGAATTACCGAAGGAACGATGTCTCCTAGTATCCCCCGGAAGGGAAAAGATTCCAGTTTTTGAACGGAATACGTTTTTCCACCCAGTATACAACGATCTTTGATACCGCTTTTTCTCGTCTCGTAGATCAGTACCTCCCCATTTTCCAGGGGTTTTCGTTCCTCCCCCGTGATGCGGCTGTACTCTTCCTGGGTAAAAAAATACAGAATTCCAATATTGTCCATCTGGACCGCCTGCTCCTGTCTCTCAAACTGGATCTCATCTCCATCCAGAATACAGTCATTGACCATATTTACCTGATATTGTATTTTCCCTTCCATGTTCTGAGATTCTAAAACTTGTTCTACGGTATCCGTAATCTGACTCTCCTGCCCTTTTTCAATTTCCTGAAACACTACATTGATCTGACTGGGATATTGAGACTTCAGAGAATTCTCTGTACCAAAGTACAGGCAGATTGTTGTGGAGATCATCAAAAGTACTCCCGTACTTAAGATACAGATGTTAGCCAGCCCCACCGCGTTTTGCTTCATACGGTAAATTAACCCGGACACGCTGGTAAAATGCCTCGTCTGATAATAGAATTTTTTCTTTCTCCGAAGAAGCTTCAAAAATACAATACTGCCGGAAGTAAACAAAAGATAAGTGCCCGCCATCACGAGCAACACTGCCACAAAAAACACATTCACAGCCTTCAACGGAGTTTTCGTCGTCCACGCTATATAGTAGCCTGCCACCAGACACACCAGGCCGATCACAGCCATCAACCATTTTCCCTTCGGCTCTTTTTCTCCCGCTTTGGACCCTTGAAGCAGCTCAATGGGATTGACCAGATGGATTTGCCTCAGATCATTGAGCAACGTCACCCCAAAAATAATTCCAAACAAGAAAAAGGTATGCAGAATCGCCTCTCCCGATATATAGAACCCAAACTGTACCGGCGCCTGAATCAGCCGAAGCAGCAGTAAAAACAGCAGTTTTCCGCCCAGAATACCCAGCAGAATTCCAGCTCCCAGGCTCATCGCCGCCGTCAGCAGCATCTCTAAGAGCATCATCCGCCGGATATGGCGTTTTTCCATTCCTAAGATATTGTAAAGTCCCAGCTCCTTTTTGCGCTGTCTCATCAGAAAGCCATTGCTGTAGACCAGAAAAATCACCGAAAACAGACCGATTACAATACTCCCAACTCCCAGGATTGTCCGAATCGTGACTCCGCCTCTCATATTTTCCAACTCTGGATTCAGACGCATAAAGTAGATCATATAGTACATGGCGATGGAGCAGATACAGGTCAGAAGATAGGGAATATAGATTTTTCGGTTTTTTACCAAATTCGTCACTGCCAACTGAAAGTAAATCCCTCTACGCATACTGTTCACCGCCTGTGGCTAAAATCGTAAGCGTATCGGAAATTCTCTGATACAGCTTCTGTTTCGTCATATCACCACGGTAAATCTGGTGAAAGACTTCCCCGTCTTTGATAAACAGCACGCGCCCCGCGTGGCTGGCAGCCGCAATGCTGTGAGTGACCATCAAAATGGTCTGCCCATCCTCGTTGATCTCCTGAAACAGTTCCAGTAATTCCCCGGCAGCTCTGGAATCCAAAGCTCCTGTGGGCTCGTCTGCCAGCACCAGCTTCGGCCCTGTAATAAGCGCTCTGGCAACTGCCGCCCTCTGCTTCTGTCCGCCCGATACTTCATAGGGATACTTATCCAAAATCTCAGAAATCCTCAGTTTCGCGGCAATCGGCCTAAGCTTTCGTTCCATCTCCTGGTAGTCCTCCCCTGCCAGAACCAACGGCAGAAAGATGTTATCCCTCAGATTAAAGGTGTCCAGCAGATTAAAATCCTGGAATACAAACCCCAGATTCTTTCTGCGAAAGGAGGATATCTCTTTTTCCCGGAGATTTACAATGTTCTTTCCCTCCAACAATACTTCTCCGCTTGTAGGCTTATCCAGAGAGGCCAGAATATTCAAAAGCGTAGTCTTCCCAGACCCGGATTCACCCATGATTGCCACGTATTCTCCTTGTTCCACTGAGAAGCTTACATTCTCTAATGCCTGAACTTTATTTTTTCCAAACCTGGTAGAATAAATCTTCTTCACATGATTGACTTCCAAAAATTCCATATTGAACCTTGCTGTAACCGCGGACTGTCCTGCAGTTACCTCCTCCTTTCTTTCCCTTCACATACTTCAGTGTATAGGGATATTATAGATTTTTTAGAGGAACTTCTGCCATAATTTTAGCTTACATTTTCCACAGAAACCTTACATCTGTGTAAGGTCAGCCCGCTCTAGCTTCAGATAAACCGCCGTACCTTCTCCGGGACATGACTCGATTCGTATCTCATGGGATAGTTTGTCCAAAATTTTCTTCACAAGATACAGTCCTATCCCCGTAGAACGCTTGTCTCTTCTCCCATTTCTTCCGGTAAAGCCACGCTCAAACACTCTGCTGATATCCTCCGGCGCTATCCCAATTCCGGTATCCCGAATCACCAGCGTCTTAGCCTCACTCTCAGCCATACAGATGGTGATCTTTCCTCTCGGAGTATATTTCAGCGCGTTGGAGAGAAGCTGCTCCAACACAAAGACCAGCCACTTCTCATCAGTCAGTACGGAAACATTTAAGGGTTCATACTCCAAAGTAATCCGTTGCAAGATAAACAACTTCTTATATTTTCGTACTGCCTGACGGACCAGCCCGTCCAGTTTGTACTGCCGAAAACTCAAATCTGAGCTCATGCTTTCACAACGCAAATATCCCAGAACCATCTCCACATACTGCTCAATCTTAAACAGTTCCATCTCTAACAGCACATGAGACTGCCCCTCTGACTGCATCAAAAGCCTCATAGCCGCGATGGGAGTTTTAATCTGATGTACCCACAACGTATAGTAATCCAGCAGCTCTTCTCTGTGCTTGGCATATTCGTTGGCTTGTCTTTGGCACTCTTGTCCAAGTTCCATCATCATTTTCTGATAGAGCTCTTCCCCAACACTTGCACTTTTGGGAAATTCCCTCGGCAATTCCGGTAGCATTTTTTGAAGCTGTGACAGCTGCCATATCTTTTTATAATACCCTACAAATCCCACTGCCAGTAAAACCACAGTCAGAACCAAGCATAACAGCAGGCCGTACACGACAGCTTCCAGCGGTTTTCCATACAGCACAAAAACCGTACAGAAAATTGCTAAAAAGGTCAGTAGTCCTCCTATCACAAATCTATTTTTCTTCAGATAATCCCACAAAATCCTTCCTGTACTCATCACGAAATCCGATACCCCAATCCTTTTTTGGTCAGTATAAAGTCAGCCAATCCAAAGCTTTCTAGTTTTCTGCGCAGCCTGGTCATGTTTACGGTCAATGTATTGTCATCTACAAAACTGTCATTTTCCCAGAGTCGGTTCATGATCGCATCTCTGGATACGATCTTTCCCTCATTCTCAAACAAAATCTGAAGAATCCGAAATTCATTTTTGGTCAGCTCCAAAACCTGTTCTTTAAAAGTAAGCGTGGAATTCCCCAAGTTCAACACCACACCTTTGTGCTCCATGAGATTTCCTGTCATTCCAAATGCATAGGTTCTGCGCAACATTGCCTGAACCTTTGCCACCAACACATCCAGGTCAAAGGGCTTTGCTATGAAATCGTCTGCCCCTCTGGTCATGGCCATCACAATATTCATATTATCTGGGGCCGAGGAGATAAAAATCACCGGAACCTGAGAATTTTTTCGTATCTCATCGCACCAGTGAAAACCATTGTAAAAGGGCAGCGATAAGTCCAGCAAAACCAGCTGAGGCGAAAACGCCACAAATTGCTGCATTACGTTCTGAAAATCCGAGACGCATTGAACCTCATAGCCCCAGGATTCCAAATGCTTATACATCGTCCTGGCAATCACCAGATCATCTTCCACAATCAAAATCTTATACATAATTTTCTCCTATTCATAAAGTGGGCAAGCCCGCTTCAACTCCTCCATTCCCTCGCTCTTGAGGGGTGCGCCCCACTTTACGTACCGACGCAACACTACAAAACAGGGAGTACATTCTGGAAACTCTCCCAACATTGTACTCCCAGTCTTATCTTATCAAAATTTGAGGCTTTTCACAAGGTCTTATTATCTGCCGTACTCTCCCATAGTAACAGTTCAGCCAGCGCCATTCGTAAAACAGCACTGCGTGCTTATCGTGGCTGACGCCACCGTTTTACTCATTCTGTAGATGCGTTTTTTATTCCCTAAAATATTGCCTGTCTCTCCTAATACCTGTATACTAAAATTGGTGTGTCTTTTTCACACCGGACACTTTACACATAAGAGGAGGCTATTGTATGATTATTGATTTTCATACCCACATTTTTCCAGATGCATTAGCTCCAAGAGTGATTCCTAACCTGACACATATCATCAGCGAGAACCCCAGCATGAACGGCACGATAAATGGACTTGTAGAATCCATGAGAACTTCCCACATAGATCTCTCCATAGTACTGCCCGTTGTCACAAAACCAAAACAGTTCCGCAGCATCACTCAATTCGCTCTGGAAGTAAACGAACGCTTTGAGCACACAAAGGGACCTCGCCTGCTCTCCTTTGCAGGCATCCACCCGGATACCTCTGATTACATGGGCGAGCTCAATACCATAAAGGAGCTGGGCTTTAAAGGTATTAAACTCCACCCCGACGATCAGAAGACATTGATTGACGACATCCGATACAAACGTATCATCTCCCGCGCCTGTGAGCTGGGGCTTATCATCACCATTCATTCCGGTTATGACTGTTCGTCTCCCTGTCCAGTCCATGCAGCCCCCAGAATTCTCGCCCGTATGTTAGACGATGTAAGACCTCAAAAAGTTATTCTCGCTCACATGGGTGGAAATATCTTCTATGATGAGGTGGAACGTACTTTGATCGGAAGAGATGTATACTTGGACACAGCTTTCACACTTCGCCATATCGAATCCGATCAGATGCTGCGCATGATTCGGAATCACAGTCCTAAAAAAGTGCTGTTCGGCTCTGATGCTCCATGGACAGACCAGAAAAAAGACCTGAGGACTTTTCAGGAACTGGAACTTACGCCCATGGAAAGAGAAGATATTCTCTATCGCAACGGCAGGCACCTGTTGAACATCTAAACACATGCAGGTACAGACAGACGGGACTGTCACACGCAGGATTCCTTTCCTGCGTGTGACAGCCCCGTTCGTTTTTTCATTCAACGGTTACTCATCCCGTTCATCCACATATTTTTGAATATTGGAGGCATTCACATAACGGTGGATATCTCCTCCTTCGTCCATCACGACCAAGGTGGGTGCTTGGCGGATTCCGTATTTCTTTGCCAGCTCCGGATGCTCCTCCGCATCAATAACCTGTACTTCCACCTCTTCCTCCCGTAGTATCTCCTTTGCAGCCTTACAGTTCGGACAAGTGCTAGTGGTAAACAGGAACTTGGTGGTCTGTACTGATTCCAGCTGAATCTCATCCTGGTTGATCTTCATCACCGCAGTGTGCACTTTTTTCATCCTGGAATTCTCTACATCATAGAGCTTTCGGTTTTTGTACTCCTGGGTCTTTCCATCATTCCAGTTCTGTACCGGCCGGTAGTAACCAGTAATTCGACTGTAGACTTCCGCCGGTTTTCCGCATTTCGGACAAGTAAAGTGTTCTCCCGACAGATAGCCATGTTCCTGACACACAGAATACGTTGGGGACATCGTATAGTAGGGAAGACGATAGTTCTCCGCAATCTTTTTCACCAGAGAAGCGGCAGCTTTCCAATCTGGAAGCTTCTCCCCTAAAAATGCATGGAAGACAGTCCCCGAGGTATATAAAGTCTGAAACTCATCCTGGATATCCAACGCATCAAAAATGTCCTCTGAGAAATCGACAGGAAGATGGGAGCTGTTGGTATAGTAAGGGGTATCTCCTTCTTTTCCAGCTGTTTTGATATCCGGCCAGCGCTTCTTGTCGTGCTTCGCCAAACGGTAAGTCGTAGATTCCGCCGGCGTCGCCTCTAGATTAAACAGCTCTCCCTGATACTGTTCCTGGTAATCAGAGAGCTTATCTCTCATGTGAATGAGCACTTCTTTGGTAAACTTTTGAGTCTTTTCATCCGTCAGATCATGTCCCAGCCAGCAGGCATTCAGTCCCACCTCGTTCATTCCGATCAACCCAA
>UMKM01030299.1_pt1 | contig 11396 bp, 9 predicted proteins | sample 1966331 | NCBI WGS metagenome assembly UMKM01 (sample SAMEA4836176, study PRJEB28245) | human gut metagenome | biome: gut microbiome; material: fecal sample | place: Denmark | collected 2008 | reverse complement strand
CGTGAACGACTGCCGGTGTTTTGGCTTTCGGGTCGATGCCCCATTTCTTTGCAAGAAAGCGGCCATACAGCACATAGGCGGAGGCCAGGCAGATCGCGGAGATGAGGACGATTACAAGTGTGTTCATAATTATTCTCTCCTTGTTAGTATTTATAAGTACATACTATAATCCTGTAAAGAGATAAAGTCAATAAATCTGGTGAAGAACATGATAAAATCGTCGTTTTTATTGGAAAGTGGTGAAAAGTTGACGATAATTTATATAAATTTAATAATCTTTATAAAAAAGATATAATGTATAAATATACTAGATATAACCAAAAGGAATAGCAAATCATGGAGAAAGAACCCGTCTGCAAAAGCCATATAAATCATGGAATAATTTTTTGTTTTTTGTGCATAATATTCAAGTATATAAAATTTTAACAAATTCGTTTGGAATTTAACAAGAACTGTGCTATAATGCATTTCGTTGCACAAATACAAAAAAGAAAAGGAAGGTTACACAATGGAAAATTCTAAGAAAATGACCTGGTATACCTTAGCCTTTATGGCGTTTTCCACAGTTTGGGGATTCGGAAACGTTCTGAATGGCTTCGTATACTTTAACGGTATCCAGGTTATCTTCAGCTGGGTAATGATGTTTGCCCTTTACTTTGTTCCCTACGCGCTCATGGTTGGTGAGCTGGGCTCCGCTTTCAAGAACTCCGGCGGCGGCGTAAGCTCCTGGATCCACGAAACCATCAGCCCGAAATTTGCATATTATGCCGGCTGGACCTACTGGGCATGCCACGTTACTTACATCGCAAGTAAGGGCAGCGGCGGATTAAAGGCTTTAAGCTGGATGGTATTCCAGAACGGAACGACTTATGATTCATTCCCGACCATTGCTGTACAGTTGACGACTCTGGCAGTTCTCCTGTTCTTCAGCTGGGTAGCAAGCCGCGGCTTAAACCCGCTTAAGAAGCTGGCGACCGTTGCTGGAACCAGTATGTTCGTAATGTCCATCCTGTACATCCTTATGATGTTTGCCGCTCCGGTGATCAATCCCAACGCAGAGTATGTGACTATGGAGTTCACCAAAGAGGCGCTGATCCCGAAGTTCAACATGGGTTACTTCACCTCTCTGTCCATTCTGGTATTTGCAGTGGGCGGATGTGAGAAGATCTCTCCGTATGTAAATAAGGTAAAGGATCCGTCCAAGGGATTCCCGAAGGGTATGATCGCTCTGGCTGTTATGGTCATGGTATGTGCGATCCTGGGAACCATCGCCATGGGCAAGATGTTCGATCCGACCATCATCAATGAGAGCAAGGAAAGCTTCAACTCCTACGTTTCCAACGGTTCCTACTGGGCATTCCAGAAGTTAGGAGAGTACTACGGCGTAGGCAACGCTCTGCTGATCATTTACGCAGCCTGCAACGCCATCGGACAGTTCTCCACTCTTGTTTTAAGTATCGATGCTCCGCTTCGTATGCTTCTTGACAACGAGGATGCAAGACAGTTCGTTCCCACCAAGCTGTTAAAGAAGAACGACAAGGGCGCATACGTAAATGGTATCTGGATGGTTGTGGCTCTTTCCGGAAGTATCATCCTGATCCAGTCCTTCGTACCGGGTGCAGCTGCTGTATTAACACAGTTAAATAAGCTGAATTCTGTAACCATGCCGCTCCGTTACCTGTGGGTATTTGCCGCTTACATTGCCTTAAGAAAGGCTGCCGGCAAGTTCCATCCGGAGTACCGCTTCGTGAAGAACCAGGGCATCGCTCTGACCGCAGGCGTATGGTGCTTCTTCGTAACGGCTGCATGCTGTATCTTTGGTATGTATGTGGCAGGCGATATGGCCTCCACAGCCTTAAACGTGATCACTCCCTTCGTTCTTACTGCTCTGGGACTGATCCTTCCGGAGATCAAGAAGAGAGAAAAAACAAACGCTTAACTGGAAATAAAATAACTTGTATTGTGCGTATCCGGCAGCTGGCCCATCCTGGACTGGCTGCCGGTTTTTCCTATATATTTTTAGGGATAGATATGATAAAATAGGGTCTATGGAAACAACTGCGGCAGTCAGAAAAAGGAGGGGAGCCTGTGGATATACAGAAGGATGACCGGAAGGCGTGTGGAAAAGAGCAGACCGGGGACAGAGACTGGAAGGTGACCTTTGAAGGGGGCTTTTACGGCCAGAGGGGCCGCCGGGGGATCGAGATCCCGGTGGGAAAGACGTTTTCCTGGGGGAAGGAGATCTGGCATGTTCCGGCGGTGTACCAGTGCGGAAAGGGGCTGGTGGCAGATATTTTTGCGGAGATCGATCCGGAACGGGTAAGGGCCTTTTTAGAACTGTACCGGGATCTGGAGGAGGACAGGCTGACGGAGGAGGAACAGGAGCGGATCCAGCAGGAAAGTCCTCTGGAAACGGGCTTCCAGCCGGAGATCGTACTGAACGGAAGGAAGCTTCGGGGAGTGGAGGGAAACGGGCTCTGCTGGCTCCCGGAATCCTGCCGGGAAATGGATGCCGGGGCTCTGGACGATGGGCCGGCAGAAGGATATCCGGAACTGGATAATGACGGGGATCCAGTGGAGGATCCGGCAGCGGAGGAGTACCCGGCGGCAGACCCGTATGAAGAGGAGCGGAGGCTCCTGGAGCATTACGGACTGGATCCGGCGAAGGCCTGGTCCATGAACCGCTGGAGCTTTTCCTGGGCTACAAAGCGGCCGCCAAAGCTCCGGTCCCTGAGCCTTACCATGAAGCGGGACCGGGTCTGTATTCCAGGCATCCGCTTTACAGTCCGGGGGCCGGGAGACCAGATCCCCTTTATCCATCCCTCCACAGGAGAGCATCATGTGCTGACGGTCCTGGAATACCAGGAGGAGGAGATGGACCGGAAGGCCTTTGAAGCACCGGAGGATATGGAACAGGAAGAGAGACGGAGGCTTCTCCGGCGTATGGGGGAGTGGGAGTATCCCACCCACCTGACGGCCATGACCTACGCCGTAAGCCCAGAGATTTCCAGGAGAGAGCTGCAGATCCAGGACTGCGGCGGCGACCGTCCCCGGAGGATCCTGCCCAGGGACCCGGAGGACCGGTTCCTTCCGGAGGCGAAGAATGATGTGTGTGTCATGGCAGGAGCCAGTGCCATCGGGATCATCGGCGGAGCCGACGGGCCCACGGCCATTTTCATGGCGGGGAAGGGAGAGCCGCGTTGCACCTTTTCCTCCCTGTATTTTGAACCGGGAAAGCCGGTGGAATGGCGGATGCGGTTTTATGAGCAGCGGGTGGAGGATCTGGAAGTGAAGCTTTTATAAAAGAAGGGCGGGGAACAGTCAGTGCTGTTTCCCGCTCTTTCTGCTGTCAAAGTATGGAAAGCTGTCGATGGCATCTAAGATATCCTTAAAATCATCTCTGGGAGCCAGGCGGATGTAGGCCTTTAAGATCTCCTGCTCCCGGGAACGGAAGGGGCCGTAAAAGATATCGTACAGGTTGTGGCCCCGCAGGTGGATGCGGATCTCCTCCATATGGTCCTTCATATCCTCCGGGGAAGTGAAGTCCCGGCCCAGGGCCTTTATGAGCTTCTGGCCGCTGGTGAGCCGGTGGAGATATTCACGCCATTTTTTGTACAGGGTCTCGTAAAAGGCTTCCTCACTTTCCACAATGCCCAGCTGTGCCATGATCTCCGGGTTAAAGAAGTAGTTTTCAAAGGAATAATATTTTAGGATCAGCACGTTCCTTCTGGTGACTCTGGGGAGCCGGTCCACGTCCTCGGCATTCCGCGCGTCATAATACCGGCAGAGCTGCCCCGCCAGCTCCTCCGGATCCTTTCCATCCCCGTCCCGGATCATCAGGAACTGGTCCCGGATATAGACCTGGTTCATATATTTTAAATTGGCGTAGGTCTTGATGTTGGTACAGCTGTTGGTGGTGATGATGGAAATGCGGGAGAGCCGTCCCTCCTGGTCCCGGATCTCAGAGTAGTAGTTTTCCAGCAGCAGGGGAAGCCGGGACTTATCCTGCTTTCCTTCCACAATAAAAACGAAGCTCACGTTCATCAGATCGCTGGCCCCGTAGCCCAGATCGTCCAGGATCCGGCCCAGATCGGTCTTTTCCCGGATCACGGAATACATGTCGTCGTCTAAGACCACCTGGCGGATCTGGCGGGCCGTGAAATTAAACAGAAGATCCGGCGAATGGGTCTGGAAGATCACCTGGTTTTTTAAGGAAAGGCGGTACAGGATCTCACAGCACATTTTCTGGAGCTGGGGATGGAGAAAGATCTCCGGGTCCTCCACCAGGATGATGCTGGGGATCCGGTCCGGCTCGGCCACATACGTTTCCAGGAGAGACAGCATGTAGATGCTCCGCATGCCTTTGCCCAGGTATTCCACCGGAGTCTCTGTCCCCCTTTTTTCATTGCAGGCCGTGACCGTAACGGAAAACATCTGGTCCGTGTCACAGTTTATGGAACAGCGGATCTCTTCATAGCCGCCGTTTTTCAGGAAGTTTTCACTGAGCTTTTTGGAAAAGCTGCTGAAATTCAGCTGATAGATCTTATATTCCAGGAGCCTGGCAGTCTCCACGGCGGAAAGCTCTGCGGGCTTTTTCTGGTCGATGAGGCCGATACAGCGGAAGCAGTGGCTGCAGGCCTTGGCAGGATCGAAGATACAGGAGCCGGAGCGGAGCTTTCTGAGCTGCCGGTCTTCCTGGAACATGAGGAGGTCGTTCTGGAGCTGTCTTAAGTCCCGGTCGGCAGTGATCCGGTAGATCCTGGGGAGGATCATGGGGATATAGGGGTTATTTTTCCGGGAAATATCCTCGTAACGGACCTTTCCGTCTTTATTTACATGGAAGGTAAAGCAGAGCTCTCCCTGGGAGAAGGAGGGAAGCCGCTCGCCGAAGACCCGCCTCCACACCTCATACCGCCGGTACTGGCTGACGATGCCCATACGGTGGAACAGGGCCAGATCCTCGCTGCTGATGGAAAAGGAGGCGTCGATGCGGATGGCCTGCTCCCTTTCGTTAAAATCGGCCTCCTGGACCTGGTAGCAGCCGCAGACGGCGCAGACGGCATCCAGGATCGAGGTCTTCCCTGTATTATTTTTTCCCACCAGGATCAGGGCCCGGTCAATGTCCCGGATCTCCATGTCCCGGATGGACTTGAAATTGTGGATGTGAAGATAAGTCAGCTGCATGCTCCGCCCTCCCTGTAAAAATTCTTCCTTTTGCCCCTAGTATAATCCAGCCGGAGGCCCATGGCAATAGAAAACGTCTGCGCCATGGCGCGGTCTGCCAGATAATTTGGAAAAAATCAAAAAAAGGGTTGACATTTGCTTTAAAGTGGCATAGAATACAGACACAGAAATAAGAGAAACCGATGAGAAAGAGGAGTAAGCCTTCTTCTGATATCACAGAGAGCTGCAGGCGGTGGGATTGCAGTATGGAAGGGATCGCTGAATGGACTTTCGAGGGCGGCCTGAAATGAAAAGAGTAGGAGCTGCCGGGAACCAAACCCGTTATCAATGAGGGATGCATGGTAGTGCATTGAAAGTGGACATTTATGTCAATTTGAGTGGTACCGCGATTATAAACGATTATAACCGTCTCAAGCGAAAGGGCTTGAGGCGGTTTTTGTGTTATAGGAACATGGGTTCCATGACATAAAAACGTTCCGCGAGGATCGTCATGAGGCGGAAGAAGATTCTGCCGCAGACGCGTACCGCCGCTGGTTTCCCGTTTCTGAAATGCGAAAAAAATTTAAGAGCATGGAGGAGAAAGACTATGAAGAAAAAAATGATGAGCGCAGTGATGGCAGCAGCAGTGACAGCGGCACTTTTAGGAGGCTGCGGAGGGAAGGAAACGTCAGGCAGCCCAGAGGCCAGTGGGGCGAAGGCGGAGGAAACAACGGCCCAGGGCTCAAAGGAGACAAAAGAGGAGAAGACCGGCGGGGCCGGAGAAAATACAGAGGCTGGAAACGCAGACGGCGGGGAATATACCGTGGCCGTTGTAAAGCAGATGGACCACGCGTCCCTGGACGAGATCGCCGCCGCCGTCTGTGAGGAGCTGGATGCTCTGGCAGAAAAGAACGGGGTCTCCATCCAGTATGAGGTATATTCCGGCCAGGGAGACCAGTCGGTGCTGACCCAGATCGGGACCCAGGTGATCTCCGAGCAGGTGGATGCGGTGATCCCCATTGCCACCCTGGCGGCCCAGGTCATGGCCACCTGTGCTGAGGATACGAAGACCCCGGTGGTCTATGCGGCCATCTCCGATCCGGAGGCAGCGGAAATGACGGACATTGATTATGTGACCGGAACCTCAGACGCCTTGAATACAAAGTTCATCCTGGATATGATGCTGGCCCAGGATCCGGAGGTGAAAAAGGTCGGACTCCTTTATTCCTTATCGGAGGATAACTCCAAAACGCCCATCGCTGAGGCAAAGGCGTATCTGGAGGAAAAGGGGATCGGATATACAGAAAAAACGGCCAACACCAACGATGAGGTGATCACAGCAGCCAGCGCCCTGATCGCAGAGGACGTGGACGCCATCTTTACACCCACCGACAACGTGATCATGTCCGCAGAGCTGGCGATCTATGAGAGCCTGGCCGAGGCAGGGATCCCCCACTACACCGGGGCCGACTCCTTCGTAAGGAACGGCGCCTTTGCCACCTGCGGCGTCAACTACACAGACCTGGGCCATGAGACGGCGGACCTGGCTTATACGGCCATGACGGAGGGCATGGATTCCCTGGAGGACTTTTATCTGGCCGAGGGCGGGATCATCACTGTGAACACCGAAACAGCCCAGGTCCTGGGAGTCGATTATTCCGTATTTAAGGACATGGGAACTCTGGTGGAGGTAGGCACCACAGAGGATTAAAGAAAGCGGCTGCCGGGGGCCTGTACAGAATGGGCGCAGGCTCCCAGGCAGAAAATAAAGAGTATGGAAGGATGGGAAAGATATGCTTTATGTGGTTCAGACAGCCCTGGAGCTGGGATTTATGTATGCCCTGGTGGCCATGGCCCTGTTTTTAAGCTACCGGATCCTGGATATCGCAGATATGACCACAGACAGTGGATTCGTTCTGGGAGCAGCCGTATCGGTGACCTGCGCGGCGGCCGGCCATCCGGTGCTGGCGGTTTTTGCAGCCATGGCGGCGGGAGCCTGCGCCGGTTATGTGACGGCGTTTTTGCAGACCAGGATGGGCGTGCCGTCGATCCTGGCCGGGATCATCACCAATACAGGGCTTTACACCGTGAACCTTATGGTTATGGGCTGGAGCTCCAATGTGAGCCTCTTAAAGCAGGATACCATGTTCACACTGTTCCGGGACCTGGGGATCGGAGGCGGATTTTATAAGCTGATCCTGGCGGGCGGCATCACCATGTTTGCCGGAGCCGCCCTGGTATGGTTTCTGGGCACCCGGCTGGGCTTAAGCATCCGCGCCACCGGAGACAACCGGGATATGGTGCGGGCGTCGTCGGTGAACCCGGTGTTTACCATTACTGTGGGACTTTGTATCTCCAACGCCTTAACGGCCCTTTCAGGAGCTGTGGTGGGCCAGTACCAGAAATCGGCGGATATCAACAGCGGAGCCGGGATCGTGGTCATTGGCCTGGCCTGCCTCATCATCGGAGAGACTGTACTGGGCCGCCGCTCCATGGGAAGAAATGTGGCGGCAGCTGTGACCGGGAGCATTCTGTACCGCTTCCTTTATGCCATGATCCTTAAGACCTCCATCGTTCCCATCGAGTGTCTGAAGCTGGTGACAGCGGTGGTGGTGGCCCTGGCCATTGCCTCCCCGTCCTTAAGAGAGTGGGCAGGACTTCAGAAAAAGAAAGCGGAAGCGAAGAAAAGGAGGGGACAGTCATGCTAAAGCTGGACCATATCAAAAAGACCTTTAATCCGGGGACGGTCAACGAAAAGGCGGCCATCCGGGATCTGTCCCTCCACCTGGAGCCGGGGGATTTTGCCACGGTCATCGGCTCCAACGGCGCAGGCAAGTCCACCATGTTCGCAGCCATTGCCGGGAGCTTTATTACGGATTCCGGTTCCATTACCTTAAACGGGAAGGACATTACCTTTGCGCCCGAGTACCAGAGGAGCCGCGTCATCGGCCGTCTCTTCCAGGACCCCTTAAAGGGAACGGCTCCCCATATGACAATTGAGGAAAACCTGTCCCTGGCGTATCTGCGGGCGTCCAGAGGAAGCATTCCCTTCAGCCGGATCTCAAAAAAGGATAAGGAATTTTTCAGAGAGCAGCTTTCCATGCTGGACATGGGGCTGGAGGACCGGATGAAGCAGCCGGTGGGCCTTTTATCCGGCGGCCAGCGCCAGGCCCTGACCCTTCTTATGGCCACCATGGTGCCTCCGCTCTTACTGCTGTTGGATGAGCATACAGCGGCCCTGGATCCGGCCACGGCGGAAAAGGTGCTGGAGCTGACGAAAAAGATCGTGGCAAAGAACCACACCACCTGTCTGATGGTCACTCACAATATGCAGCAGGCCCTGACCATGGGAAACAGGACACTGATGATGGACGATGGCCGGATCGTGTTCGATGTGAAGGGAGAGGAGCGGTCCCGCATGACCGTGCCGGATCTTCTGGAGAAGTTCCGTATCGGAGCCGGGAAGGAGCTTGATAACGACCGGATCCTTTTGTCGGCGGAGGACTGATCCTGCCGGAATGCATTGGGATCCACAAAGGTCAGAAAAAAAGATTGACACCATATATGACACCACATATAATATAAATAGGAGGTATAAGGAATGTCAAAATGGGATAAATTGATAACACGTATATGCAATTTATCGAAAGACCTCCGGTTTGATGAGCTGCGGAAGGTATTGGAAAGCTATGGATATGAAATGAATGCACCAAGAAGCGGAAGCAGCCATTATACCTTTAGGAAACAGGGCTGTACACCGATCACAATACCAAAGCATGAACCGATCAAGAAAGTATATGTGGAAATGGTAAGACAGATTGTGGAAAGTGAGGCGGAGAATGATGAAGACGCTGAATGATTATATGGCAATGTCCTATCGTATGGAAATTGTGGAAGATAAGGATGAAGGCGGATTTGTGGTTTCTTATCCGGATCTGCCTGGCTGTATTACTTGTGGAGAGACTGTGGAACGTGCGGCAGCAAATGCATTGGATGCGAAAAAAGCGTGGTTGGAGGCAGCATTGGAAGAAGGGGTGGAGATCCATGAGCCGGACAGTCTGGAAGATTATTCCGGACAGTTTAAATTGAGGATCCCAAGAAGCCTGCACCGGTCACTGGCAGAACATTCGCAGAGAGAAGGTGTCAGTATGAACCAGTATTGCGTATATCTTCTTTCCAGAAATGATGCGGTATTTTCAAAATAACGACCAAATCCTTTTGTCGGCGGAGGACTGATCCTGCCGGAATGCATTGGGATCCACATGCGGGTCTGCATTGGAGTCCACAAAACCCTTGCAATCTCCAGGAATATAAGATAAAATATTGTATAGATCCAGATATGCATCTTCCTGTCCGCAGCAGGCGGGCAGGAAGCGCCGGGCATCTGCCCGATGGAGATCCAGACAGAAAAGCTCTTATGAAAGCAGGCGTTCAGCGCGCTTTCCTGGCCGGATCTCCGCGTGGATGAACGGTGTGGAAATATTACATAAAAATGCAGAAAAGGGGTTGACAGGGAGTATGGAAAAGCGCAGCATTAAGCAAGCAAGCAGTTGACACTGGGATCGGATATCTGATCCAGGCGCTTTGTCATGGTCTCAGTCTGCCGGAAAAATTGTATACAGAATATAGACAGGCACGTTTATTGCGTATATTTATGCAATAAGCGTGTCTTTTTATATAGAAAAATATAGGTATGGAGGAACGGAGATCGGCCGTTCGGTCACAGTGGTGGAGGACGGCTTTACCGGGGAGCAGATCCGCTTAAACGGAGGCTCTCCCGATGGAAAGGATCTGTTCAATGATGAAAACAGGATTATTTTTACGGGAAGCGGATACGGCTACTATGCAGTAAGGAATGAGGCCGGTCCGGGCCAGCCGGAGGGGGATTCCCGCTGAAATGGAGGTCAGTGGAAGCAGGACACCAACGGCTGGTGGTTTGCCGGGACCGACGGCAGCTATCCAAAGGCAGGCTGGGCGCAGCTGGAGTGGAATGGACAGAAGCTCTGGTACCACTTTGACGCCAATGGGTATATGAGCACAGGCTGGATCCAGGATGATGGAAACTGGTACTATCTTCATGCAGAGGGCGACGGAAACCGCGGCTTCATGCACACAGGCTGGCAGGAGATCGGCGTTAAATGGTATTATTTCCATAAGGATACCGGCGCGGGGGCTGCGGCCTTTCGCGCCGGTTCCTGCTTACAGGTTTAGGTGGCAGAGCGGATGGGGCTGTGGTATACTTTTATCATGGAATACAGGAGCTGAGGGCAGCAGCAGAGCAGCGCCTGTGGGAGGAACCGGAAGATCTTACCGGAGCGATCCGGAAATATAAAAGGGAGGAAACACCTATGACAGAACAGGAAATGAAAGCGCGTATTGAAAGAAGCAGGGAACTGATCGATTGGTCCAGGGAGGAATACCAGTCGGATCAGACCTTAAAAAAGCCCCAGCCGCCTCTGGTGAAGGCGCCCATGACGGAAAACAGTCTGGAGCTTCCGAAAAACTTCGGGGATCTGCCCATGGACAAGAGCTTTTTACGGATCCTCCACGACCGGAGGAGCAACCGGGTATTTACCGGCGGCTCCATGGATCTTCTGACCCTGTCCTTTCTTTTGTGGGCCCAGCAGGGGATCCGGGGCATCCGCGGGAACAATTACGCCACTCTGCGGACCGTGCCCAGCGCCGGTTCCAGGCATCCCTTTGAGTGCTATCCGCTGATCCTCAATGTGGAGGGCTTAGAGCCGGGGCTTTATCATTACCTTCCCATGGAGCACAGGCTGGAGTTTTTTAAGTCTGCGGACATAAAGGACGAGGCCTTTGCAGACCGGGTGGTCCAGTCGGTGAGCCGCCAGAAATGGGTCTTAAAGTCCAGTGTGATCTTTTATTACAGCATCGTGCCCTACCGCGGCGAATGGAGATACGCCTTTAATGCGCCCAGGGTCATGATGATCGACGCCGGCCATGTGACAGAAAACCTGTATCTGGCCTGCAGCGCCTTAGATCTGGGGACCTGTGCCATTGCGGCCATGGATTCTCCGGCGGCCTCAGAGATGTTCGGCCTGGACGGAAAGGAAGAATATATTTTCTACTGTGCGCCTGTTGGGACCGTGTCGGAGGAAAACGAGGCTGCGGAGCAGGCTTTTTATGCATTTTTAAAAGAAAAATAATGGAAAGCACGCAGATACGAAAGAAAAGATCCTGTAAAGGGTACACTCTGGTGGAGCTGATGGCCG
>UMKM01038273.1_pt1 | contig 11521 bp, 10 predicted proteins | sample 1966331 | NCBI WGS metagenome assembly UMKM01 (sample SAMEA4836176, study PRJEB28245) | human gut metagenome | biome: gut microbiome; material: fecal sample | place: Denmark | collected 2008 | reverse complement strand
ACCAAGAAGATCCCCTACTTCGACTTCGAGGTTCCCACCGTCCTGAACGGTGTTGACACCGGCATCCTGGATCCCCGCGATACCTACGCCGACGCTTCCCAGTGGGAGGAGAAGGCCAAGGATCTGGCTGGCCGCTTCATCAAGAACTTCAAGAAGTACGAGGGTAACGAGCATGGCAAGGCTCTGGTCTCTGCCGGCCCCCAGCTGTAAGCTCTGATCCCAGCATTTTTCTTCTGAAGTCCATATAAAATATCCCCCACCGCCTGTCCATTGACCGAACAGGCGGTGGGGGATTTGTGTTTTGGGGCAGGTAAACAAAGCGTCGATTGCCTTTTGGTGCGTGGTATGCTATCCTTTTTCCAAAGGATGTGAGCACAATGGATGCGAAAACGTTCGGGGCATTTCTCGCCCGGATGCGCAAGTCACAGGGATTAACACAGGCAGAGCTGGCCCAGCAGCTGCATGTAACAGATAAGGCTGTCAGCCGATGGGAACGCGGGGTCGGCCTGCCGGACATCAACACGCTGGAACCACTGGCCGACGCGCTGGGGCTGACCCTTGCCGACCTGATGCACTGCCGTGACCCGCAGGAAGCAGATATTGCACCGGAAGTCCCGCTGGAAGATTTCTTTACCCTGCTGCGCCGTCAACAATCCATTGACTGGCGCTCGGTACGGGCAGTTTTGTTTTGGCTCAGTGCCGCACTGGCCATCTGGGGCATCCTCGCCTGCCCGGGCCGGATGGCCGTCCACTGGCGTACCCTGAGCAATGGGAACCTGCAGGCAGACGGCTGGCTTCCCTCCTGGGTGTTTTTCCCATTGTTCGTCGGGATAGAATTTCTCTCGCTGGAGCTCTGGAACAACTTTGAGCAGACCGGCTACTACCGACACTGGGGTGAGATAGGTGCCTCCGTCACCCGCTCCATGAACTTCTGCTCCCCTGCTGTCCGGCTCTGGAAGTTTGTGCTCGACCTGCTGTTCTTCTTCGGGTTCGGCTTCGCGATCCCCTGCGCTGAGATGATGGCGATTCTGATCAACTGAAAAAAAGGAAAGCCCTCCCGTCGCTCAAGCGAAAGGAGGGCTTTCTATCATCTTATCAGAAGTTTCCCCGTTCTTCTATTCCTCTGATTTTAAGACCATTTACTTTTCGTTCTTTGCCCGGCGTTCTTTCAGATCGCTTTCCATCTGCGCCAGGGTCTTTTTGTCCAGATTGAACACCACGCCGTACGCAATGATCATCACGATATAGCTTCCCAGATACATGACCGGCACCAGATAGCGCATCCGGGTTGCCACTTCGATCGTCTGTGCAGCCTTCAGAGATGCATCATAGCCCAGTTTGGTTGCCAGAACAAGGCCCAGAGAAGGTCCGATGCCCTGTGCGAGCTTACGGAAGAAGGAGTGCAGTGCATAGGTAGTGCCTTCTTCTCGCACACCAAATTTCCACTCGTTATAATCGATCGCATCTGCCATCAGAGACCAGCTCAGGCAGCTTCCGATGCCACCGCCCAGCATTGCAATGACCTGACACAGGACATAAAGGCCGAGGCCCCGGCTGTCCGGTGTAATGGGCAGAACCAGCATCAGGACGTACGCCAGCGCACAGACGACTGAACCAAAGGTCACAGCTTCTTTCTTGCCAAAGCGCTTGACGATACGGCTCACAAAAGGACTGAAGATGAAAACGCCAAAGTAGGAGATCATACCCACAAGGCCGGAGATCTTTGCATTCTTGAAATAAGCCTGGAACAGGATCTGACCTGCAGTAGAGGCACCATACATACCAATAAACGTTGCGATAGGTGCCAGCGTTGCGCCCACAGCCGGGCGATTATGGATAAAGTTGTTGAACGCCTTCACGATGTTGAACTTCGGTGCATCCTCTTTCAGAGTGATCGTGGTGTCCACACGCACCTTTGTGTTCGTGACCATAAAGCGGAAGCAGATCAGACCGATCACACCCATGATCAGAGCAATGACAAACATCTGCTCACCACGCAGGTTGTTCTGGTTATCATAAATGATCACCGGAATCAGCATACCGGTCAGAAGCGCACCGCCCATAGAACCAATGGAGCGGAAAGTCGACAGCTGTGCACGCTGGATCGGGTCATCCGAGATCAGAGACAGCATCGAGCCATACGGCACATTTGCAACGGTGTAGAAAGCATCCCAGATCATATAGCCTGCCACAAACAGAATATTCTTGACCATACCGGGAGCCTGCGGGAACGGCAGATAGCAAAGTGCACCGGCCACGGTCAGTCCGATCGCACCGAACCAGATATAGGCAAGGAACTTGTTCCGGCGGTATTTATGCGTATCCGCATCTACCATTGCTCCGATAATAGGATCGTTGATTGCGTCCCAGATCTGCACGATCAGCAGAAGGGATGCCATCAGGTAGTTGTCGATCCCCATAAACTGCGTCCAATAAATCGTCAGGTAACCTTTGAGCGCAAAACTCATATTGCAGCCAAAGTCACCCGCTGCGTATGCAAGTTTATCACGCAATCCAAACCCTGCAGACGCATCCACTGTTGATTTCCCCATGAAAATACTCCTTTCTGAACTTTCCGGACAATTTTGGCACACCGCCCGCAAGCCGTATGCATATTTATGAATCCATGATACGGCATCTCTTTCCAAAATGTTAGAATTTTTTTACGATTCCGCCTGAAGAATTTACGATTTAAAAGTATTTCTTGTTGTATTCTTTAATTCGTGCAGCATTTTCGTGATCCTGCACAAGCAATCTTTTCTTTTTTTGTATGCAAAATATTTTTTCTTAGCCGAATCTTTTTTTGTTGAGAACGGCGTTGTGCGCCGAGCATAAAGCAAGGGCCATTGCACGAGAATCTGTGCAATGGCCCTTGCTTTCTATTGTTTCTTATTTCGCCGCCTCAAACTCGGCTTCGATCTCCTTCGAGGGGGCGGGGGTGACCAGGCTGACCACCACGCAGACCAGCAGCGAGGTCAGGAAGGCGGGCAGCAGCTCATAGATGCTGAACACGCCGCCCAGCGGGCTGATGAGGTACTTCCAGACAAAGACCATCAGGCCGCCGGCGAGCATCCCGGCCAGCGCACCCTGCCAGTTGCAGCGCTTCCAGAACAGGGCGCAGAGCATCACGGCACCATACGCGCCGCCGAAACCGGCCCATGCAAAGCTGACGATGCCGAACACGCTGGAATTGGGGTCACGGGCCAGCACCACGCCCACCACGCTGACGCAGATAATGGTCAGGCGGGCAGCAAACAGGCTCTGGCGTTCGGTCAGCTTCATGTGGCCGAACTCCTGCAGGATGTTCTGGGAGACGCTGGACGCGGCGGCAAGCATCTGGCTGTCGGCGGTAGACATGGTGGCGGCAAGGATGCCCGCCAGGATCAGGCCCGCCAGCACGGCTGCCAGAATGCCGTGCTGTGCAATGAGGTTTGCAATGCGGACGATGACCGTCTCGCTGGAGGAGCCGCTCAGGTACTCCAGCGCGCCTGCCTTGGTCATGCCAAGGCCCACCATGCCGATGATGATGGAGGCTGTCATGGCAATGACGACCCACACGCTGGCAATGCGGCGGCTGAGTACCAGCTTCTTTTCATCCTCAATGGCCATGAAGCGGAGCAGGATGTGGGGCATTCCGAAGTAGCCCAGGCCCCACGCCATGGTGGAGACAATGTCCAGCAGGCTGTACGAGGTGGCCGTACCCTCGGCGGCGTTATGGCTGGCCATCATGGTCAGGTAGCCGGGCAGGCTCTTGGCGTTGGCCACAACGGCATCCCAGCCGCCTGCCGCGCCAATGCCGTACACCAGCACAGCCACAAGGGCCAGACTCATCACGATGGACTGGATGAGGTCGGTGGTGGTAACGGCGCGGAAGCCGCCCGTGATGGTATAGCCCACGATGACACAGGCCGAGACCACCATGGCCGCCATGTAATCCACGCCGAACAGGCTGTGGAACAGCTTACCGCAGGCGGCAAAGCCCGAAGCCGTGTAGGGCACAAAGAACACGATGATGATCACCGCGCCCAGTGCGTTGAGCAGATTGCGCTGGTCGTGGAAGCGCAGGGACAGGAACTGCGGCACGGTGATGGCTTCCAGATTGGCCGAATACCGCCGCAGCCGCCGGGCCACGATGAGCCAGTTCAGCCAGGTGCCCAGCGCCAGGCCGATGGCGGTCCAGCCGGGCGAGGCGATGCCGGTGAGGTAGGCAAGGCCCGGCATTCCCATCAGCAGCCAGCTGGACATATCGCTGGCTTCGGCGCTCATGGCCGTGACCAGCGGGCCCATTTTGCGGCCGCCGAGGTAGAAATCGGTGCTGTCGTTGTTGGACTTGCTGTATGCAAATCCAACCAACAGCATTGCCACCAGATAGATGATGATGGTGGCGAGGATGCAGATGTTGGTCATATACTTTTTCCCCCTTGTCTTTCCAAATGAAAGTACGCTTCGATTTTACCACAGTAAAGCATCAAAGTGCAAGCCTTTTGGCAAAACTTTATCCTGATTCGCCAAAAGTCCACGAGTGGCGGACAAAAAGTTTTCAAAGCGACAGGAACCATCCGGCCCCGGGATTTTTCTTGCAAAATCCCTGAAATCTGTTATACTACCAATCCAGGGGGTTAGTGTATATGAAAGAATCCAAAACCATACAGGCTGTACCGGGCTCCGGTGTGGTGTGGCAGGCCTTCCGGGCCGCCGCACCCCAGACCGTGCCGGTGTTTGCAGGATATCTCGTGTTGGGCATGGGCTATGGCATCTATGTACAGAGCCTTGGCCTGCCCGTCTGGATGCCTATGCTCATGGGCACCGTGGTCTACGGCGGCTCGCTGGAATTTGTGCTGGCAAGCCTGCTGCTGGGGACCTTTTCCCCACTGTCGGCTTTTCTGATGGCGCTGATGATCCAGGCGCGGCACCTGTTCTACGGTCTAGCCATGCTGGAGCGGTACAAGGGTTACGGCCTGCGCAGCTTTTACATGATCTTTGCCATGAGCGACGAGACCTTTTCCATCACCTGCTCTGCAGAGCCGCCGCAGGGGATCGACCGGGGCTGGTTCATGTTCTTCATCACCCTGCTGGACCAGTTTTACTGGGTCGCCAGCGCCGGGCTGGGGGCCGTGGTGGGGTCGGTGCTCCCCTTCAGCACCAAGGGCGTGGATTTTGTGATGACCGCCATGTTCGTGGTTATCTTCCTCAATCAGTGGGAAAAGGAGAAGCAGCATTACAGCGGCATCATCGGGCTGGCCGTGCCGCTGGTCTGCCTGGTCCTTTTTGGTTCCGGTAGCTTCCTGCTGCCCTCCATGGCCTGCATTCTGGTGCTGCTGCTGGTTTTGCGCAAGCCCATTGAGCGGGCCGACGGCATCGTCCCCGGCCAAACGGAGAAGCAGAAGGAGGCAGCGCAATGACCACGTTCCAAATGGGCCTGACCATTGCGGTGTGCACGGCGGCGACCATGCTCACCCGCTTTCTGCCCTTTTTGATCTTTTCCTCCAAGGACCAGCAGCCGCCCGAGGTGGTACAGTATCTGGGCCGGGTGCTTCCCGCCGCCATCTTCGGAATGCTGATTCTCTACTGCCTGAAGAGCGTCACACCCTTTGCGGGCAGTCACGGCATCCCCGAGGCCATTGCCATTGCTGTGACCATCGCCCTGCACCGGTGGAAGCATCAGACACTGGTCTCCATCACCGGCGGTACGGTGTGTTATGTGCTGTTGGTGCAGCTGGTGTTCGCATAACAGAAACGGGAGGTGCCGGTGGGGCATCTCCCGTTTGTTTCAATGATAGAATGTATCAAAATTGATCTGCCGGTAGAAACGCTGCTGGAGCTGGTCAAAGTTCTCGCAATTCTGGGCCAGCAGCCACATGACCTTGGTGACAACGGCCTCAATGGTCATATCGTGGGCCTCCAGGAAGCGGAAGCGGTTCTTGACCCGCTTGCCCACCTCGTAAATGCCCACATCGCTGCCCTCATAAGTGACCTGCGTGGTCAGGATCAGGATCTTGTGGGTCTTGTCGTAATCGCCCAGCTCCTCGGCAAAGGCATCCATGAGCCGCTGGGGAATGCCGCCCACGCCAAAGCTTTCCACAATGACGCAGTCATATTGTTGAAAGATGGCCGGGATAAGCTCCGGCCCAAGGCCGGGGGTCAGCTTGAGCAGGAACACTTTTGGGTTCAGTGCCCGGCCAAACTCCACAGGGCCGGTGGGCCAGGGCGAAGCCACATACCGCACCAGCCGGTCGCCCTGCACCAGCGCCAGCGCCGGGAAGTTGACCGACGCAAAGGCATCGTAGCTGATGGTCTTGTTCTTCTTGGCGCGGGTGCCTGCAATGACGTGCCCGCCAAACACCACCATCACACCCCGGCTGCCCGGATCAAGGGCGCAGATCACGCTGTCCCGCAGGTTCTTCTTGGCATCGGTGATCTCGTTGGAAATGGGCTGCTGGGCACCCGTGAGGATGATGGGCTTGTCCGCGTTCTGGATAAGGTAGGACAGCGCCGCCGCCGAGTAGGCCAGCGTATCGGTGCCGTGGCAGATGATGAAGCCATCGTAAAGCGCATAGTTTTCCTGCACGGCCTTGGCCATCATCAGCCAGTGCTCCGGGCCAAGGTCGGTGCTGTCGATGCTGCACAGGTTGAGCGTTTCCGGGCAGCAGAGCTGCTGCAATTCCGGCAGATGGGCCAGCAGCTCCTCGCTGGTCAGAACAGGCTTGAGCCCCTGTGCGGTGCGCACGCTGGCAATGGTGCCGCCGGTGGTGATAAAAAGCAGGCGCTGCTTGGACATAGGTTTTTCCCTCCATGGTGTCGATTTTTACGATGTTTTCAGTATAGCACAGTTCGTCGGAGATGAAAAGTGCGGGGAGTTGAGGTATAATAGTTATCATAAGATCAAACAGTCCTCAACCTCTCAGTCTCGCATCCGCTCGACAGCTCCCCTAGTAGGGGAGCCCTTGGCATTGCGTAAAGCCTTGCCTCTTTGCCAAGGCCTCTCCTACTAGGAGAGGTGGCATTGCGAAGCAATGACGGAGCGGTTGTACAAAAGCAAACCTACCATAAGGAGAAACTGCCATGTCTAACATTGTGATCATCGGTTCCGGCCCCGCAGGTGTCTCGGCGGCATTGTATGCCGCGCGCGCCGGGGTGCAGACCACCGTTCTGACCAAGGGCCCCGGCGCACTGGACCGGGCCGAGCTCATCCAGAACTACTACGGCTTTGCCGAACCCATCACCGGTGCCGAGCTGGAACGCCGGGGCATCGAGGGTGCCAAGGCCGTGGGGGTGGAGTTCGTCACCACCGAGGCCGTGGGCCTGACCTACACCGACAAGCTGACCGTGGAGACGCTGGCCGGGGATTTCCCTGCCGATGCTGTCATTCTGGCCACAGGGGCTTCCCGGGCAGCGCCCCGCATTCCGGGCCTTGCCGGGCTGGAGGGCCACGGCGTGAGCTACTGCGCCATCTGCGATGCCTTTTTCTACCGCGGCAGGGATGTGGCCGTGCTGGGCAGCGGAGAGTACGCCCTGCACGAGGTACAGGCCCTGCTGCCTGTGGCCCACAGCGTCACCCTGCTCACGGGCGGGGCCCCGCTGACGGCACAGTTCCCGCCGGAGGTGGCCGTGCGGACGGAAGCCGTGGAAGCCATCCTCGGTGAAGAGCGGGTCACCGGCGTGCAGCTGAAAGACGGCGGGACACTGGAAGTCTCCGGCGTGTTCGTGGCGCTGGGCGTGGCAGGCAGCACCGCCCTGGCCCGCAAGCTGGGGGCCGAGGTGAACGGCAGCCGGATCGTGGTGGATGACCACATGCAGACCTCCCTGCCCGGCCTGTATGCCGCCGGAGACTGCACCGGCGGGCTGCTGCAGGTCGCCAAGGCCGTGTACGAGGGTGCCGTGGCAGGCACCGAAGCCGCCAAAGCCCTGCGGAAATGACCCAGACAGAAAAAGGACGCTGTGCCCTGCGGCACAGCGTCCTTTTATTGCTTTGCTCAGCTCTTGCAGCCGGATTCCTCTTCGATGCCGGTGAAATCGCTGGCCTCCGCGATCTTGGTGGTATCGAACTTGCCGTTCTCATCCTTGGGGGCAACGGCAGGGCCTGCCTCCACAGGATTCACGGTCGTTTCCTCTGCCGCAGGCTTTTCCTCGGCAGTCTCCTCTGCCCGGGCAGCTTCCACCACCGGGGCTGCAGGAGCAGTCTCGGGCTCGGCAGGAGCCTTTTCAAAGGCAGGGGGCCATGCGTCACCGGGAGCGGTCTCCTTGGCCTCGCCCTCGGCGTAGGCTTCGGCAGTCTTTTCGGCCTCGGCGGGGTCCTTTTCAGCTTCCTCGGGGAACTCCACGTTTTCGACGTGGAGCGGGTCCTTGTCGTTCAGAACTTTGTCCAGCACGACGATGGCGGCACCGGTAACAGCCACAGCGGCAGCGGCACCCAAAACACGGAACAGAGTTTTCATGGTGAAGTCCTCCCTGTATAAGTTAGGATTAAGAGAATGTTACGACATCGTTCTGCGGCTTTTCGGCGGGCTCCACCGAAATGGCGGTCAGCACCGGGCCCTTGCCGCGGTAGATGTTGTGGAACTTGTAATTGACCTTGGCGGTCACAGTGACCCAGGCGCGCTGCTCCAGTGCCTTGTAGCCATCATAGCTGCAGGGGAAGCCCACGAACTGGATATCCTGCACGCAGCAGGTCATTGCAAAACGGCCGGGCACAAAGCTGTTTTTGCCCGCGCGGTTGGTCTGGCAGACCTGCGCCAGGAACCGGACGGTCTTGCCCACGTACTTCTGGGGCTCGTCCTGGCAGTCCATATACCAGATGCCGAAATCGTCCTCGCCGATCTCAACGATCGGGGCGTTCAGATCGAAGGGCAGCGGGTCGGGGATGTCATCATATGCCACGCTGCCGTCGGCGAACTCATAGGCGATATCGCACTTGCGGGAGGCCTGACGCACCAGCTTGTGCAGCTCCTGACGGGCGGCATCGTTGTTCACGGCCTCGGCGCGGTTGAACACGATCAGCTCACTGCGGGCGATCTTGTCCAGCAGCAGAGAGCGCATGGAGTTGTCGCGGGCGTAGGTCAGAGCCGTGGTGCCGTCGGCCGTGGCAATGCACTGGTAGACGATCCAGTTCTCGGGCAGGTTGTTGGCCAGATCCTGCAGCAGCCACATGCCGTTGTACTCAATGACCACACGGCCTGCGCCGGATTCTTTTTCGAGCTTGGCCAGATTCTGGGGGTTCAGCTCCGCCTTATCCTCGAGGACCTTCAGGGTCACGCCGGGGAAGGCGAACTTCTTTTCGTTATATTCTTCCTCACCCTCTTCGCAGACCAGCAGCAGGGTCTTGTCGCCGGAGTCGAAATTGGGGTCTTCAAAGGTCTCCTGAATGAACTTGGTCTTGCCGCTTTCGAGGAAGCCCACAAACAGGTAAACCGGGATCTCGTTTGCCATAATCGGTTTTTCTCCTTACACAACTTGCAGCTCAGCAGCCAAACAGTGCGGCAATGGCCTTTTCGTCCAGCTTGGAGCCGATGACGACCAGCTTGCCGCCCACGTCGGCACCGCGCTGACGCACTTCCCACTCGCCGGGGACGTAATCGAACTCCAGCCAGCCGTCGGCACCGCCGTCCACGATGCCCTTGGAGCGCAGGATCATGCCGTACTTGCCGCCGTCCAGCTCGGTCAGTGCATGCTCGATGTCTGCCTTGCTGAACTTCTTGGCCGTCTCGACACCCCAGCTGGTGAACACCTCATCGGCATCGTGATCGTGGTGATGGTGGTGGTGATGGCCGCAGCAGCAGTGGCCGTCCTCATCGTGGTGATGATGCTCATGCTCATCATGGTCATCCTCATGGTCGTGGTCGTGATGGTGGTGGCAGCAGTGGTCCTCGTGGTCGTGGTGATGCTCGTGCTCTTCTTCCTCGTCCTCCTCGGCGTGCTTCTCATTGGCCTTGGCAGCCATGGCGATCAGCTCTGCCTTGAAATCGTCCTTGGAGGACATGGCCTTCAGGATCTGTTCGCCGGTCAGGGAATCCCATGCGGTGGTCACGATGGTAGCGGTGGGGTTCTTCTCGCGCAGCATGGCAACCGCAGCGGCGATCTTCTCCTCGCTGGCGGTCTGGGTGCGGCTCAGGATGATGCAGCTTGCGTGGCTGATCTGATCATCATAGAACTCACCGAAGTTCTTCATATACATCTTGACCTTGTTGACATCGGCCACGGTGACAAAGCTGTTCAGCTTCACATCCAGATGCTCAGCCACACCCTCCACAGCGCGGGTGACATCGCTCAGCTTGCCCACACCGGAGGGCTCAATGACGATGCGGTCGGGGTGGTACTGCTCCACCACCTGCTGCAGAGCGGCACGGAAATCGCCCACCAGAGAGCAGCAGATGCAGCCTGCGTTCAGCTCGTTGATCTGGATACCGGACTCCTTCAGGAAGCCGCCGTCGATGCCGATCTCACCGAACTCGTTTTCAATCAGGACCACCTTCTGGCCCGCAAAGGATTCCTTAATGAGCTTCTTGATCAGAGTCGTCTTGCCGGCACCCAGGAAGCCGGAGAAAATATCGATATTCGTCATAATGCTGTATGCCTCTTTCTTTTTCCAAAAGCCCGCAAGGGCCGTTCAGCAATCAGAGCCGCAGAGTGCTGGCTCAAAAATCTTACACTCCTATTATAACAAGGCTGTCAATGGGAAACCGCCTTTTTTGATGAGAAAATTGTAACTTTTTTTGCAGTTTGGCTGCGTTTTCAGAAAACGCTGCCTCCCGGACACAAAAAGGCCCCCGGAACGGGGCAGAACGCATAGAACCCATACAAAAACACAGCCCCGCTTTGGCGAAGGAGAAGCCAAAGCGGGGCTGTATTCAATGAAGGAGAAATGAAGAGAATATCAGGTTACAGATTCAGCTCAAACTGTTCTGCCGTAACAGTTGCTTTGCCATCGGCAGCAAAGGTGATGCCGTCGGCAGACTGGGGCGTGTAGATCCATGCGGTCATGGTCTGCTCACCATCGTTGGCGAAAACTTCGATGCTGTTCTTATCCAACAGGATGCGGAGCTTGAGTGCACCGTTCTGGCTGCGCACCTTGCAGCTGCGGCGGTGAACGATGTCGGCACGGGAACCGGCATAGCTGCGATCCAGCGTCAGTTCGGAAGTGTAGGGATCGTAGGTCAGGCTGGTGTGATGGTCTGCATCGGCGGCCAGTTTCAGGGTAAAGGAGCGGTATTCGCCGGGCTGCACCGTGATGGTCAGGTCCGCCACACGACCCTTAATGCCTTCCAGAGAAGTTTCGCTTTGCACCGTCACATTTTCGTGGAAGGTGCGCTTACCGTGGACGGCGTCCAGCTCCCGCACGGGGGTCTGAATAATGCGTCCGTCCTTGATATGCAGCTCCCGGGGGCAGATGGTCTGCCCGAACCACTTGCAGCCCTGGGGCTTATCCTCGGTGTCCGACCATGTCTGCAGCCATGCGGTCATGAGCCGGCGGCCATCCGGGGCAAGGGTGGTCTGGGTGGCGTAGAAGTCGATGCCGCCATCCATC
>UMKM01005081.1_pt1 | contig 11580 bp, 10 predicted proteins | sample 1966331 | NCBI WGS metagenome assembly UMKM01 (sample SAMEA4836176, study PRJEB28245) | human gut metagenome | biome: gut microbiome; material: fecal sample | place: Denmark | collected 2008 | reverse complement strand
CCGGTTTTTATGTTATATTGAAAATCGTTTTATGCCAGCTTAGCTTCCAGACGCTCACGGATGGCCTTGATGAAGTCCTCGCTGTCCACGGCGGTGGGGGTGATGCCCTCTGCCAGACCGCACAGGTCCTTGGTCATGATGCCCTCGTTCAGGGTCTGCAGGCTTGCGGCTTCCAGTGCTTCACCAAAGTGCACCAGCTCCGGCAGGTTGTCCAGCTCGCCGCGTTTCTTGAAAGCGCCGGACCATGCAAAGATGGTAGCCATGGGGTTGGTGGAGGTCTTTTCGCCCTTCAGATACTTATAATAATGGCGGGTGACGGTGCCGTGGGCGGCTTCGTACTCGTACTTGCCGTCCGGGCTGACCAGCACACTGGTCATCATGGCCAGCGAACCAAAGGCGGTGGAGACCATATCACTCATCACATCGCCGTCGTAGTTCTTGCAGGCCCAGACAAAGCCGCCCTCGCTGCGGATGACGCGCGCCACGATATCGTCGATCAGGCTGTAGAAGTAGGTGATGCCGGCAGCTTCAAACTTTTCCTTGTACTCGGCATCGTAGGTCTCCTGGAAGATATCCTTGAAGGTGTGGTCGTACTTCTTGGAGATGGTGTCCTTTGCGCCGAACCACAGATCCTGCTTCACGTCCAGTGCGTAGTTGAAGCAGCTGCGGGCGAAGCTGCGGATGGAATCGTCCTTGTTGTACTGCCCCTGCAGCACACCGGCACCCTCAAAGTCAAAGACGGTGGCGCGCTGCTGGCTGCCGTCTGCGCCGGTGAACACCAGCTCTGCCTTGCCTGCACCGGGAATGCGGAACTCGGTGCACTTATACACATCGCCGTAGGCGTGGCGGGCGATGGTGATGGGCTTTTTCCAGTTCTTGACCACCGGATGGATGCTGTCGATCATAATGGGTGCGCGGAACACGGTGCCGTCCAGCACAGCGCGGATGGTGCCGTTGGGGCTCTTCCACATCTCGTGCAGCTTGTACTCCTCCACGCGCTGAGCGTTGGGAGTGATGGTAGCGCACTTGACCGACACGCCGTACTTCTTGTTGGCGAGGGCGGCATCCATGGTCACCTGATCTGCGGTGGCATCGCGGTTGGGCAGACCCAGATCGTAGTACTCGGTCTTGAGATCCACAAAGGGGAGGATCAGCTCGTCCTTGATCATCTTCCACAGGATGCGGGTCATCTCGTCGCCGTCCATCTCCACCAGCGGGGTCGTCATCTTGATCTTTTCCATAGCAGGGTTCCCTTTCCTCTATTGGTTGTGTATTTTATGCCCCATGCAGGGGCGTTCCGGTTATTTGCGGTAGGCGGCTGCCAGCTTTTCAAAGGCGGGCAGGCTGCGCTTTACCTTTTCGGTGTCGATGCAGTAGGCAAGGCGCACATAGCCCTTTACCCCAAAGCTGTCGCTGGGCACCAGCAGCAGGTCGAATTCCCGGGCTTTCTGACAGAAGGCGTTGGCGTCCTCTTCCAGTGCCTTGGGAAAGATATAGAAGGTGCCGCCCGGGCGCTCCACGGCAAAGCCCAGCGCGGTGAGCTTTTCGTACAGCAGCTCCATATTGGTTTGGTAGACCGAAAGGTCACTGGTCACCTTCTGGCAGCGGCTGACCGCCCGCTGGATGATGCTGGGTGGGCAATTGTGGCCGGTAAAGCGGGAGATCTGGCTCATCATGTCCACAAGGATGTCCTCCCCCTCGCACCCCGGGCGCACCGCCACATAGCCCAGACGCTCGCCGGGCAGGCTCAGGCTCTTGGAGTAGGAGAAGCAGGTCAGGGTGTGGGGATAGAACGCCGCCGGGTACGGCACGGTCTTGCCGTCAAACACGATGTCCCGGTAAGGTTCGTCACTGACCAGAAAAATGTTGTGGCCGTATTGGGCGCTCTTTTCGGTCAGAATCGCCGCCATACGGGTCAGGGTGTCGGCAGAGTAGACCACGCCGGTAGGGTTGTTGGGGGTGTTGATGAGCACACAGGTGACCTTTTCGGTCAGCATCTGTGCAAAGGCATCCAGATTGGGCTGGAAGGTGGGTGCCTGCGGGGGCACCACCCGCAGCACTGCGCCGGTGCCCGCCACATAGGGGCCGTACTCCGGGAAGTAAGGCGCAAAGGTCAGCACCTCGTCCCCGGGCTGGGTCACCGCCCGGATGGCGTGGGCGATGGCACCCGCCGCGCCGGTGGTGGGGAAGATGTGCTTTTGCGCGTAGGGCAGGCCGAAGGTCTCGGTCAGATGCTCCGCCACAGCGGTGCGGAAGCCCGGGTCGCCCTGACTGGGGCAATAGCCGTGCAGGCTTACCGGCTCCTCCTGTGCCAGCAGGGTCTGCATGGCTTCGGTAAACTCCGGCGGGCAGGGCACGCTGGGGTTGCCCAGTGAATAATCGAACACGTTCTCGCTGCCGATCTGGGCAGCGCGCTGTCTGCCATACATAAAGGTCTCGCGGATGACGCTTTTGTTGTTCAGCATGGCGCGGTAGGTCTCGTTCAGCATACTACTTTCCCTCTGCTTTCCTTATGGCAACACCGCACAATTTCCGCCTTACGGCTTAAGCACCACTCCGGCGGCTGCGGCACGGCATCTGCGTTGCCAAAATGCTCGATAATACACAAAGTATTATCTGTGCTTTTGGCTTAGCATCTGCCGCACCTCACTCGCCGTATCGGCACTTAGAATTATGCGGTATTGCCTTATATCGCAAAGCCTGTGCGGGGCGGCTCCCCCTCATTTATGAGCCGCAGCCGTATAGCTCTGTTCCAGCTTGATAATGCAGTTGTAGGCGGGGTCCTGTGCCTTGATGAACTGTTCCATCTGGGTCAGCAGTTCCACCTTGTCCCCGGCATAGCCTGCCGGGAGCACCAGATCAAAAAGCACATTGGTGTGGGTCTTGCCCGGCACGATGCGCAGGTCGTGCAGCGAGAGCGCCGGGTCCAGCTGACGCAGCTTTTCGGTCAGGCGGCTGCGCAGCACCCCCACGGCGGCGTCCGAGGTGACGATGGGGTCATAGTGGATGGTCACCATCAGATGGTCGTGCTTCATAAAGTCCCGCTCGATGTTGTCGATCAGGTCGTGCGCTTCCAGCGGGTCCTGCTCGGCGGGCAGCTCCACATGGATGGACGCAAACTGATGGCCGGGGCCGTAGTCGTGCACCATCAAATCATGTACGCCCAGCACGCCGGGATAACCCATCACAGTCTGTTCGATATGCTCCACCAGATCCTCGCTGGGGCTTTCACCCAGCAGCGGGCTCAGGGTATCCATCACCAGCCCCCAGCCGGAGATCAGGATAAACACCGCCACGCCCACGCCCATCAGGCCGTCCAGCACATCCCAGCCGGTCACCCGGCAGAGGATAGCGGCCACCAGCACGGCAGCGGTGCTCAGCACGTCGTTGCGGCTGTCGGCGGCGGTGGCGATGAGGGTCTCCGAAGCAATGATGCGGCCAATGGCGCGGTTGAAGCCGCTCATCCACAGCTTGACCAGAATGGACACCACCAGCACCGCCACGGTCAGCCAGCCGAACTGCACCGGGGTGGGGTGCAGCACCTTGACCACCGACTCCTTCAGCAGGGAAAAGCCGATACCCAGAATCGTCACGCTGACCACCAGCCCCGCCAGATACTCAAAACGGGCGTGACCGTAGGGATGCTCAGCATCCGGTGCCTTGGCGGCCAGCTTGAAGCCCACCAGACTGACGATATTGGAGGAAGCATCCGAAAGGTTATTCAGTGCATCGGCAGTGATGGCGATAGAGCCGAACAGGGTGCCCACCACAAACTTGCCCAGACAGAGCAGGATATTGCACACCATGCCCACCACACTGGCCAGATTGCCGTAGGCGGCGCGGACGCGGGGGTCCTGCGGGGAATTGGGGCGGCGTATAAAAAGACGGATCAAAAGCTGCGTCATAAAAGCTCCTTTCAGGCTGCGCATTTTCAGCGCACCCAATGTCCTTCTAGTATAGCATTTTACTTTATGGTTTTAAAGGCGTTTCAAAAATTTCATCCCATTACGCCGGATATCAAACCGGGTTGCCGCACAAAAAGCCCCGGCAGCCATGCGGTCGCCGGGGCTTTTCGGAGATTTTGGGACTGTCTGTTCACAGTCTCTTGTAATTAAGGAGGAGTGCTCAGATTTTTATCACAGGATCGGGCTTTCAAGGTCGCCGGTATCGGCGATGCCGTGCTTCTCGGCGTAGCCGGTCAGCATCAGAGTCAGCGCACCGTCACCGGTCACGTTGCAGGCGGTGCCGAAGCTGTCCTGCAGGGCGAAGATGGCCAGCATCAGAGCCGTACCGGCGTTGTCGAACATCAAAACACCGGTGATCAGACCCAGAGAAGCCATGACAGTGCCGCCGGGCACGCCGGGTGCGCCGATGGCGAAGATGCCGAGCAGCAGGCAGAACAGGATCATGGTGCCAACGCTGGGCAGCTTGCCGTACAGGATCTTGGAAACGGTCATGCAGAAGAACACCTCGGTCAGCACAGAGCCGCACAGGTGGATGTTTGCAAACAGGGGGATGCCGAAGCTGACCATGTCCTTACGCAGCACCTTGCTCTTGCGGGCGCACTCCAGCGCCACACCCAGCGTAGCAGCACTGGACATGGTACCGACAGCGGTCAGGTAAGCGGGGCCGTAGTGACGCAGCACTTCCCAGGGGTTCTTGCCGGAGTAAGCACCTGCCAGCAGGTACAGCACAGCCAGCCAGATGTAGTGACCGGCCATAACGATGACGATGATCTGCAGGAAGGCGGGCAGCTGATGGGTGATGGTGCCCTCGTAGCTCAGGCCGCAGAAGGTGGCGGCAATGTAGAAGGGCAGCACGGGGATGATGACCTTGCTCACGATGTCCAGCACGATGTTCTGGAACTCGGCCAAAAAGTCGCAGGTCAGCTTGCTGTTGGTCCAGGTGGCAGCCAGACCCACCAGAACGCTCAGCACCAGAGCGCTCATGACGCTCATGATCTGGGGAATGTTCAGCTCAAAGACGACACCCGGCAGCTCGCGCAGACCGGCAACGTTGTTGTCGATGGACAGGTGGGGGATCAGGCCGTAGCCGGCGCCCATGCTCATGAAGGCTGCGCAGACAGAGGACACATACGCGATGACGATGGCCACTGCCAGCAGGCGGGAGGCGTTTTTGCCCAGCTTTGTAATGGACGGCGCAATGAAGCCGATGATGATCAGCGGCACACAGAAGGTAATGAGCTGACCCATGATGTACTGCAGGGTCACCACAACGCCCATGGTGCTCTCGTTGAACAGCTGGCCAAGGATGATACCAACAAGAATGCCCAGCAAAAGCCGGAAGGGCAGACTATCGAATAGCTTTTTCATAACTTTAGTACCTCTTTCTTTTTGCCCCGGAAAGGGCCGGGTGGGGAGACTTATTCCGTCTCCGGGAGGTGTTTGTTCAGCATCAGATCAAGGATCACGCTGTCGCTGGTGCCGTGGGTGCTCAGGGTGGCAAAGTTGTCCAGCGTATATTCCACATTGTGCTCCACGATGCCGTCGGTGCTCTGCACCCGCACGCCGCGCACGCCCATGGCAGCTGCCTGACAGGCGGCGTTGACGCAGGTGGAGATCTTCAGTGCGCAGTCGGCCTTTGCACCATCGCATACCATGCCGGTGATGTTGCCCACCATGTTCTGGATAGTGCAGCATACCTCGTGGTAGCCGCCGCCCAGCAGATAGGCAATGCCGCAGGCTGCGCCGGTGGCGGCTACGGTTGCACCACAAAGGTTGCTCAGGCGGCCAAACTTGGCCTTGATGCGGATCGCGATCAGGTTGGAAAGGGTCACGGCGCGGAGCATCTTCTCCTCGTCGATATCCAGCCAGCGGGCAGTTGCTACCACAGGCATGGTAGCCGTGATGCCCTGATTGCCGCTGCCGGAGTTTGCCACCACCGAGACCGGCGCGCCTGCCATGCGGGCGTCCGCACCGGCAGAAGCAGCGACCATGGCGTTGGTGGTCAGGTCGCGGGTCATCAGACCCTTGCGGCAGTTCAGCTCCAGATTGCGTCCAATGGCAAGGCCGTATTCCTTGGCAAGACCCTCGTCGCTGATGGTCGTGTTCACCTGTACGGCGCTGCGGATGATGTCGATGGGGTCGTGCAGGGGGTCCAGCTCCTCGGTGCAGTAATCCCAGATGGAGCGGACGGTCAGAAACTCTGCGATCTGCTCCGGGGTCACCACATCGCTGTCCCCGGCGGCGGCAGAGTCGGTGTGCTGCTTGTCCAGCGTAGCCACGCCGTCCTGCTCCACCAGCACCACGTTGGTGTGCAGGTCCCGCACCACTGCGCGGCCGGTGTGGCCGTCAGAAGTGACAAGCACCTCAATGTAGAGCTTCTGCGGCACCTGTGCCACCTCTACCCTGACCTTGCCTGCCTTGACAAGGGCGGCGGCTTCTTCCATCTGCTCCCGGGGCACATAGTTCATGACCTCCAGCAGGTGGACGGGGTCGCCGCCTACGGCACCAATGGCGGCGGCGTAATCCATGCCCTGATACGAGGTGCCCGGAATGCCCGCCGACATGGCGTTTTTGATAATGTTGATGCTGGCGCGGACGGTCACGGCTTCTACCCGTGTGCCACCTGCCTTGCGGAGTGCTGCGCCCGCCTCTGCGGCGGTGAGAGCGACTGCGCCGGGCTCCGTACAGCCCGTAGCCAGCTCCATCTCACTGTTCAGGATGCGAACGAACATCTGTTTATCCATTTGGTTCACCGTTTCTTTTCTTCCCGTGCGGGGGAACTTACTTTACAGCAATGCACTCGATCTCCAGCGGAGCGTCCTTGGGCAGCTTGCCCACCTGCACCGCACTGCGCGCGGGGTAGGGCTGCGCAAAATACTCGCCGTACACCTTGTTCATCTCTGCAAAATCGTTGATGTCCGCCAGAAACACCGTGGTCTTGACCACATTGGCCAGTGTCATCTCCTGCTGTGCCAGAATGGCCTGGATGTTCTTGAGGGACTATGCTGTCAGCGAGGTCGCCGCCCAGCTGGGCTCTTCGGAAGCCACCATCTACCGCTATTTGAGCAAGCTGAAGTGACTGCCCTCAACAGCGCAAGCCCGGAAGGTCTGCAGCCTTCCGGGCTTGCGTTTATTTTTAGCAGCCTTCTTTTTCAGCCAGCTTGCGGCCCATCAGCACGCCCATGACCGAAGCCATCATCAGCCCGCGCGTCCAGCCGGAGGAATCTCCCAAGCAGTGCAGACCCTGAATGTTGGTGTCAAGGTTCTCGTCCATCTTCACCTTGTTGGAGTAGAACTTCAGCTCCGGGCTGTACAGCAGCGTCTCGTTGGCGGCAAAGCCGGGCACGACCATATCCAGCATCTTGATGAACTCGATGATGTTGGTCATGGCGCGGTAGGGCATGGCAGCGGTGATATCACCGGCCACGGCATCCTTCAGCGTGGGCTTCACGTTGGACTGTGCCAGTTCCTTCTGCCACGTGCGCTTGCCGTCCAGAATATCGCCGTAGCGCTGCACCATGATGTGGCCTGCGCCCAGCATATTGGTCAGCTCGCCCACCTTCTGTGCATAGGCGATGGGCTGGTTGAAGGGCTCGGTAAAGTTGTGGGACACCAAAATGGCAAGGTTGGTGTTCGGGCTCTTCTTTTCCTTGAAGCTGTGGCCGTTGACCACCGCAAGGTCGTTGTCGTAATTCTCCTGTGCCACAAAGCCGCCGGGGTTCTGGCAGAAGGTGCGCACCTTGTTCTTCCAGGGCTTGGGGTAGCCGATGAGCTTGGACTCATACAGCACCTTGTTCACCTTTTCCATCACCTCGTTGCGGCACTCCACGCGTACACCGATGTCCACGGTGCCGGGCTTGTGGGCGATGTGGTGCTCTGCGCAGAGCTTTTCCAGCCAGTCTGCGCCGCGGCGTCCGGTGCCGATGACCACCTCGTCCGCGTACACGGGCAGCAGGCTGTCGCCGTCCTTCAGCAGAACGCCCTTGCAGCCTTCCTCTTCCAGAATGATGTTCTCGCACTCGGTATTGAAGCGCATCTCCACGCCGTTGTCTGCCAGATAGTTCTGGATGGCAAGATACAGCTCCTGCGCCTTCTCAGTGCCCAGATGACGGATGGGGCAGTCCACCAGCTTCAGACCCGCGTGGATGGCGTTTTTGCGGATCTCCTTGATGTCCTCGCCGGTGTAGATGCCCTCCACATGGGGGTCGGCACCGAACTCCAGATAAATTTTATCGGTGTAGTCGATGAGCTCCTGCGCAAATTCCTCTCCAATGAGGGTGGGCAGGTCGCCGCCCACCTCATAGGACAGGCTCAGCTTGCCGTCCGAGAACGCACCCGCACCGGAAAAGCCGGTGGTGATGGCGCAGGTGGGGCGGCAGTTGACGCAGTGGCCTACCTCTGCCTTGGGGCAGTGGCGTTTTTCCACCGGCTTGCCCTTTTCCACCAGCAGCATCTTCTTTTTGCTGCCGTGGCGCAGCAGCTCCACAGCGGTAAAGATGCCGGCAGGGCCCGCACCCACGATGATCAGATCGTACTTTTCCATGATTTTGTTCCTTTTCCTGTTATAGATTTGCTTGTTTATGCTTTTGGGCAACGTGCTCGCCCTCTCAGTCAAAGCCTGTCGGCTTTGCCAGCTCCCCCAAAGTGGGAGCCCTTGGCAGTCCACGCAAAGTTCATCTCTTTGCCAAGGCCTCTCCCTTTGAGGAAAGACTTCCCCCGCACCGGGGGAAGATGTCGCGCAGCGACAAAAGGGGGAGTGTGTCACCGTAGGTGACGGAGAGGGCGAGGTCGTTTCCCTTTACTCCCGCTCCTCCTGTTCCACGGTGGCGCTCTCGTCCACATGATCCAGTTCCACGGCGGTGGCTTCCGCGTCAGCATGAGCCACATCCGGGGCGACAACGCCGTCGCCGTTCAGATCCTCGCCAGTGATGGATTCCAGCACGGACTGGGTCTCCGGGTGCAGCTTTGCAAAGCGGCGCACTGCCAGCACGGTATACAGAGCGCTGAGCAGGTTGATGGCACCTTCCACGATCAGGATGACGCCGATGGCCATCACCAGCGTTTCCATGGCGCCGAAGGGGTTTGCGATCAGGATGACGCCCAGCACCACGCTGAGCACCGGCAGCAGCAGAAAGCCCTTCCAGCTGTCGTAGCCGCAGCGGCGCAGGTCCAAAGCGTTCTGCACCCGGCCAATGGCGTCAAAGATGACGAACAGGCCGAACACGATGGGCAAAATGCTTACCACGATATCGCTGCGCAGCAGCAGAAAAACGCCCAGTGCAAGGCAGACAAGGCCGGAGATCAGGGTAAGCTGGCTCTGGAACACCCCGCGCTCCACCACAAAGTAGCGGATCAGCTGCACCGCTGCGCAGGCCAACACCACGCCGCCCAGCGCATAGCAGACGATGTTCAGCGCCGTGCCGGGCTTCATGACCAGAAAAATGCCCAGCCCGACATACAGCAGGCTCATGAGGATCAGATTCCACTTCAGCTTTTTTACCATAGAGATCACGTTCCTTTCGTTTGCAGAGCCATTGCCCGCACCCGGGTCAGTGGTACAGGGGTGCGATGGTGGTTTTGTTGATACGGGCATAGAAGGCCAGGCTCATCAGGATGCTGACGACTTCCGCAATGAGGAAGGCCCACCAGACATTGTTGACGCTGCCGGTCTGTGCCAGCAGCCACGCTGCCGGCAGCAGCACGAACAGCTGGCGGCAGACCGAAACGATCAGGCTGAAAACGCCGTTGCCCAGCGCCTGAAACACTGAGCTGAGCACGATGCTGACGCCCGCCAGCAAAAAGTGCAGGCAGATGATGCGCATGGCCGGGATGCCGATGGCCAGCATGGCGTCGCTGGCGGCAAAGATGCTCAGCACCAGCCCGGGCGCAAACTGGAAAATGCAGAAGCCTACCAGCATGATACCTTCGGCGTAACACACCGCCAGCTTGATGGTCTTTTTCACACGGTCCGGTCTGCGGGCACCGTAGTTGTAGCCGATGATGGGCACCATGCCGTTGTTCAGGCCGAAAATGGGCATGAACACGAAGCTTTGCAGCTTGAAGTAGACGCCGAACACCGCCACCGCCGTAGCGGAGAAGGCCATCAGGATCAGGTTCATGCCAAAGGTCATCAGGCTGCCCACGCACTGCATGGCGATGCTGGGCAGACCCACGGTGTAGATGCGGCCGATGGCCTTGGCACTGGGGCGGAAGCCCTTGAAGCTGATCTGGATATCCGGGTTTTTGCGGGTGTTGAAGTACAAGGTCATGCCTGCGCCGCAGAACTGGCCAATGACCGTAGCCACCGCCGCGCCGGTGGTGCCGGACAGCGCCTGCCCGCAGTAGCCGAAGATGAAGATGGGGTCCAGAATGATGTTCACCACTGCACCCACCAGCTGGCTGATCATGCTCAGCTGGGTGCGGCCGGTGGCGGCCAGCAGCTTTTCGCCCATGGTCTGGGTGAAAATACCCAGACTGAAGATGCAGCACACCGAAAGATACTGGATGCCCTGCTGCGCGATGACGGCGTCACTGGTCTGGGCGTAGAAGTAGGGCTTCATGCAGGTAAGGCCGATGACAAAAAACACCGCAAAGCTGCACAGGGAAAGGAAGATGCCGTTTTCTGCGGTGGCGTTGGCACGGCTCTGGTTCTTTTCGCCAAGGCTCTTGCTCAGCAGGGCGTTCACGCCCACGCCGGTGCCCACGCCCACGGCGATCATGACATTCTGCAATGAAAATGCCAGCGATACGGCGGTAAGGGCGCTCTCGCTGACATGGGACACGAACACCGAGTCCACCACGTTGTACAGCGCCTGCACCAGCATGGAGATCATCATCGGGATGCTGAGTTTCAGCAAAAGCGGGTTGATCTCCATGGTGCCCATGATGTTTTCCCGCACCTCGGCGGGTGCGGTCTGCGATTGATTTGTTTTCACGATTTCTCCTTGCCGGAAACATGGGCAGGGCGCAGAAGCGCCCTGCCCACGTTCTGTCGTTGTTTATTGGGTCTGGCCGGGGGTCACAGCGTCTTTTCCTTTGCGGCGGCTGCGTCCAGGATCATCTTCACGCAGGTCTCGCGGCCAAGGGCGGCGTTGATGGCCAGATCGTAGTTGTGGGCATCGCCCCAGCGGTTCTGGGTGTAGTAGTTGTAGTAGGCCGAGCGGTTGCGGTCGGTCTTTTCCACCTCGTCTTTGATGCCCTTTTCGTCCTTGGCCTTTACCAAGGGGTTGGTCTTGGCGTACTGCAGGCGCCACTCCTTGGGTGCATACACGAACACCCGCAGCACATCCTTGCGCTCCCGCAGAACGTAGTCACCGCAGCGGCCAAGGATCACGCAGGGGCCTTCCTCAGCCAGCTGCTTGATGATACGGCTCTGCAGAATGAACACCTGATCGCCCAGCGGCAGCTCGTTGCCCATGGTGTACAGACTGTACAGCAGGCTGTGGGTGTGCCGTTTCTCGCTGGCGGCAACAGCCTCCTCCGACAAGCCGGAGTTCTTTGCTGCCATGGTGATCAGCTCCTTGTCGTAAAGCTTGACGCCCAGCGCATTTGCCACATCCTCTGCGATGTAGCGCCCGCCGGTGCAGTACTCACGGCCCAAAGTGATGATCGTCTT
>UMKM01070573.1_pt1 | contig 11649 bp, 7 predicted proteins | sample 1966331 | NCBI WGS metagenome assembly UMKM01 (sample SAMEA4836176, study PRJEB28245) | human gut metagenome | biome: gut microbiome; material: fecal sample | place: Denmark | collected 2008 | reverse complement strand
TAATGGTTTGATTGAAGGAGGTGTGGATATGTCCGGTTTCGGGATTGATAAGCTTGGGCAAGGCATCGATGTATGTGCCCAACAGTTTTTTCAGTCCTCGGTGTTCCAGGATTTTTTCCACGATGGGATGGCGCGTGCGTAATGTTTCCAACACTTCTTCCGAGGTGACATATTGTCCTGTTTTGGTTTTCTTGGGCTTTTCGCTTATTTTTAGTTTTTCAAACAAGACTTCGCCTACTTGTTTGGGAGAGGCTATGTTGAACGGTTCACCGGCCAGGGCGTGTATCTCTTCTTCCAAACGGTTCATTTCTTTGGTGTAGAGCGTAGAAGTTTCCTTCAACGCCTCGGTGTCGATGCACACTCCGTTGCGCTCCATCCAAGCCAATACCGGCATGAGCGGCATTTCTACTTCGCGGAACAGGTCATAACATCCTTCCTCCTTTAACTTCGGTTCAAACACATTTTTCAGTTTCAAGGTAATGTCGGCATCTTCGCATGCGTATTCATATACTTGCGACGGAGGAAGGTCTGCCATATTCTTCTGGTTCTTTCCTTTCGGTCCGATAAGTTCTTCGATATGAATGGTCTGGTAGTTCAGATAGACTTCGGCCAGATAGTCCATGCCATGACGTAATTCCGGTTGCAAAAGGTAATGGGCAATCATGGTGTCGAAGATTTCGCCTTTCAATGTAATACCGTAGTTTTGCAGTACCATCAAATCATATTTGATGTTTTGCCCGATTTTGAGTATCCGCTCGTCTTCATAGACCGATTTAAATTCATTAACTATCTTTTGCGCTTCTTCAGGGTCTTGCGGAATCGGTACGTAAAAGGCCTGATTTTCCTCGACACTAAAGCTCAATCCCACCAATTTGGCACTGATGGGGTCGGTTCCGGTTGTCTCCGTGTCTAGACTGAGAAAATCTTTTGTAACGAATAAGTCAATAATTCGCTGCCTATCTTCTTTCGTTTCAATGAGTTGGTAGTCGAAATCCTCCTTTTTGTACTTGCTGAGATTTGAATATTTGCTTGCTTCCGGAGATTCGTCCGCAAATTCTGCAAAGAGAGAGCCTTGGAAAAAGCCCGGTTCTGCGGTGGGTTGCTTTTTGGAAAACTTTCGTTCCAGTAAAGTCCGGAACTCTAAATCTTCGAATAAACGTTGCAAGGCTTCTGCGTCCGGCTCTTTTGTGGTGAGTGCCTCCAGGTCAAGCGTAATGGGCACGTCCGTTTTGATGGTGGCCAGGAACTTAGAAAAAGCAATCGTATCGCGGTGGGTTTCCACTTTGGTTTTTAAACTGCCTTTCAGTTCGTCCGTATGTTCCAACAGATTTTCGATGCTACCGAATTGGTTGACGAGTTTGGATGCGGTTTTTCCGCCCACACCGGGACAACCCGGAATATTGTCGGACGAGTCTCCCATCAGTCCGAGAATATCAATGACCTGCATCGGAGAAGAGATGTCGAATTTCTCGGTGACCTCTTTTACCCCCATGATTTCAAAATCCTTGTCTCCGAATTTAGGACGGTACATCTTGACCCTCTCGTTGACTAATTGGCCGTAGTCTTTGTCGGGTGTCATCATGTAAGTTTCCAAGTTCCCGTGTGCGGCAGCCTGTGTGGCCAAAGTGCCGATTACGTCGTCAGCTTCAAATCCGGCGACTTCGAGGATGGGGATACGGTAAGCCCGTATAATATCTTTTATAATAGGTACGGCGGTGCGGATGGCTTCCGGTGTTTCTTCCCGTTGCGCTTTGTATTCGGGATAGGCTTCGTGACGGAAAGTGGGACCTGCAGGGTCAAAAGCCACACCGATATGCGAAGGATGCTCTTTGTTGAGCACCTCCTCCAATGTGTTGACAAAGCCCAAGATAGCTGATGTATTAAGCCCTTTCGAATTGATGCGGGGGCTTTTGATGAATGCGTAGTAAGCTCTGTAAATGAGCGCGTAGGCATCGAGTAAAAAAAGTCTGTCCATACGTTATTATGATTTTCTCCGTAAATTTACGTAAAAAATATGAGTGGCTTTTGATTTTTATGTAATTTTGTACTCCGAAATCATCTGATTATATGGACGTATTAACTCAAATCCGGAAACCGGTGGAGCGTGAAATGAAAGATTTCGAGTCGCTTTTCGGTATTACTCTGCAGCACCAGAATCCTCTTCTCATGATAGCCTTGCGGCATGTGTTGAGCCGTAAGGGGAAGTTGATGCGTCCGATTTTGACTTTGTTAGCTGCAAAAAAGTACGGTGAAATCAATGATTCCGTATTGCATGCTGCCGTGAGTTTGGAGATGTTGCATACGGCCAGTCTGGTGCATGATGATGTGGTAGACGAGAGTGGCGTACGTAGGGGACAGTCCTCTGTGAATGCCCTTTTGGATAATAAGGCTGCCGTCTTGGTGGGCGATTATCTCTTGTCTACGGCTTTGAAGCATGCGGCCATGGCCGGTGACCTGAGGGTAGTAGATTTGGTCGCTCGTTTGGGGCAGACGCTTTCCGACGGGGAATTGCAGCAGTTGTCTAACGTGAAGTCCGATGAAATCAGCGAAAATCAGTATTTCGACGTGATTCGGCGTAAAACAGCTTCTTTGTTTGCCGTATGTGCCGAAGTCGGTGCTTTGTTATCAGGGGCGTCGGAAGATGAAATCCGTCGTTTAGGTGAGTTCGGCACTTACGTAGGTGTCTGTTTTCAGATTCGTGACGATGTGTTCGACTATTATGATGCTGAAGTAGGTAAACCTACGGGAAATGACATGAAAGAAGGTAAGCTTACTCTTCCGGTGGTGCATGCCGTACTTCAGCCCGGCGCAGAGACGTGGCATGAGACGGCGTTGAAAGTACGTGCGGGTAGGGCCACAGAAGAAGAAATCTCGGCTTTAGTGGATTTTACCAAACAGTCGGGCGGTATAGAGTATGCCCGTCGTAAAATGGATGAATTTCGTGGACAAGCAGTCGGTTTGATAGGTTCTGATGGAAACGAAGCCGTAGGTGAAGCCTTACGTTTGTACTTGGATTTCGTATTGAAACGGGTGTCTTAATAGGGTTGGGAGGATGATTTGTTCCTCCAATCCGATTATAGACGATTGATTTCTTCAGTATCCAATCCTGTACAGGCTGCTATCGTATGGGTTGGTATGCCATTGGCTTTCATCTGTCTGGCTATGTTTAGCTTTTCTTCTTCTTTCCCTTTTTCTATACCCTTTTCTATTCCCTTTTGTATTCCTTCCTGCATCCCTATTTGTATCCCTTTTTGTTCTCCTTCCTTTGTGGCTTTTTGAACGGCGAAGTCAATGGTGTTTTTCCAGTCGCGGTATACTTTCAGGCTCGTTTCGTAGTGGTGGTATTCCTCTACGGTGAACTTCGCTATTTCTGCTGCCTCGAAGAACCGGGTAAAGACGCGTTCCTGTAGCGTAGCGGGCTTTTCCATCAGCCGCGTGAGGTTACGTAGTACGAAGAGCCATTTGTCGAACATACTGTCAAGCTCTTCTTCTTTCTTGTTGAACTTGGGCATTTCCAGATAGATGAACGTCAGCTTGTCGTAGAACACCTCCCGGGTCTTGCTGTCGGTCAACTGCACTTCGTGGTGGAAGTACCCGTCGTGGGTGTGGTCGAACACGAAATTCAGTATGGCGATGACGTACACGGCCTTGAGTTGGTAATCCCAATCGCCGCGCTTTCCCTGCTGCTGTATGGGGAAGGAAGCGTAGTACAAGCTCCTTTCCTTGAAGAACAGTTGCTGTCCGCGCTGCATTTCCACTAATATCTTTTCCCCGCTGTCGGTCTCGCAGTAGACGTCGAACACAGCCTTGCGGTCTGCCTCGCTGATGCCGAGGTTTTCGGTGTTGAGGTAAGTGAGGTCGCGTATTTGCTCCTTATCGCTCAGCAAACTGTTGATAAAGCTGATAAGCAGCTCCTTGTTCATCTCTGTGCCGAAAAGCTTTTTGAATCCAAAGTCGGTATAGGGGTTTACGTAACGGTCTGTATATTCGTCTCTTTCCATGTTTTTCCTTGTTTGGTGATGAAGCAAAGGTAGTGTTTTCTTCGGTTTCGTGCAATCATTTTAAAAGAAAAAGGAGGCTTTAAACCTCCTTCTTGATATACGTGGAATCATTTGAACGGTTCTATCTTCAGAAGCGAATAGTTGTCGTCATAAGCCACTGCATAACAAATACTGTCCCCTTTGTTCGTCAGGCCCATTAGTTTCTTGCCTGTGTAGGTTTGTTTGACAGCATGCCCGTTCCAATCGAATATGGATATCTTTTCCGTAAAAGGCGGGTTATTGATAGCATCTTTGGCTTTCAGGTTTTTACCCAATGTTCCGTTGAGTAGGGTATACAGGTACCGGTCCGAGGTATCCATGGCCTCAAAACCGATAGGTGTTTCATCCCCCCACGTAATGGCATCCGGACTGTTTTTTACTTTGGCGTATACCGGTTTGTAGATACCGAGCGTCTTTACAGGAGAAATGCCGAGCGTATCATCTATTTGCAGGATGTCCAATACACCACCGATGTAAGTTCCGAAGGCAATACGGCTGTAGTCTCCTTTTATCGCCATCTTGGAGGCATAGCGGAAGATGGCCGCATCCTTTTCTGTTCCTTCACCCGATATGTTAGGATATGTTTTGTAAACGTTGCACGTTTTGCCGTTCACAGTCACAAGACGGTTCTCATCGAATGATTCAATGAGAAGGTATTTTCCTGATTTTGTCCTTACGGCATTATGGTAAAAACTGCTTTTTTGATAAACTTCTGCGGGGAGCGGATATTCTTTGATGTAGGATGTTGAATCCGAAAGATAGGCAAGTACGTCATATTCTATGATTTTCCCCGGAGAGTAGAAAGACACGATACCTTCCTCTTTTTTGATGATAAAATCGTTGTAGTCGGTGATTTCTCCGAAACCACGGCCTTTCCGGACCATATTGCCGATAGCTTGTCCTTTTTCGTTATAGAGGTGGATAAAGAAGTCCGACGCTTGGAAATCCACGATGCCGATGATGCTGTCCATGGTGAACATCGAAGCCGGATAATGGATGGGCAAGCCTTTGGCTAATACCGTTGCAGGAGTGGTGTCACACCTCGTAAACACTTCATTGTTATACGTTATCGACTTGTTGTCTTTCGGCTTACAAGTCATGAATAGCAATGACGCTCCCAATAGATATCCAATAGTCTTTTTCATATTGTGGATAAACATTTGTGTTTAACTTTATAGAGTCCTACAGGAACAGCAACAAAAATATGTAAAGTTCTTGATACGACAAAGTTTAAAGGGCTTTATGCTTCACCGTTTGTTCATTCCACAGGCCTTTCACTGTTCAATATTCCATTTGCTGATTAACTTTTCAAGTTCATAGATGATTTGTTGTATTTGAGGATTCGGTGTTTTTTCAGTTCTTTTTATGTCTTCTAATAGTACTAAGGCATCTTGGTATGCTTTTTCCGTTTTTCCAGTACGTTGGTAGAATAAAACCTGTGCAAATCGCATTTTCATGTTTTTGGGTGACATGTGGCCAGTTCCAGTACTCGGTTGGCTTCGCTTAGCTTCCCCTCGTCTTCATATACCATGGCCAGATTGTGTAAAAAGGAGATATCGCAGAAGTACCGTTCGCCTTGGTACATCAGGCCATAGGCTTTTTCTTTATTCCCGTTTTGATGATTCCACTCGGCATAGGAAACCAGAAAACGTCCGTTTCCTTTGAGCCAAGGGTAAGCCTTTTCAAAGTGTTTATGGCTTGCTGCGATTTCCGTTCCTTGCTTGCCAGATGCCAAGCCTTTTTCCCAACAAAGGTAGCTGTATGTGCTGATGGATGCTCCCCACCAAAGGACGAGGGAAAGACATGCTGTAACTCCTTTGGAAATCCCAATGGGAATCTTTATCCCCATGGCTTTCTTTTCAGTTTGGTTCAAGACCATGCCGCAAAATAAAATATAGATGGCTGCCAAGGGGATGATCCTGAACGGGAAATAGGAGCAGGAAAGTATTTGGAACGTCAGGAGCGGATAGAACAGGGTGGAGTGGATTCGATGGGCTTTTATGAGGACATACGCAGTAAATGCGATGTACAGGCATAAGGGGAGGAGGCCCAATCCGACTCCTACGTTCAGAAATTCGTTGAATGGCGAATGTACGATGTCGTAATTCAAGGTGGAGGCTAATTCGGGGTGTGTCATGGTGAACAAGGATTGTTCTTCTGGATAATACCTTTCAAAAGCACATGTTCCCCACCCAAAGGGATTTTTTGCCAGCATGTGGCCACAAACCATCCATATATAAAAGCGTCCCAGTAGTGATTCAGGATGCCAAAGTGCCAATAACACAATGAGGATGCCGAGGAAAAGGCTACAGGCCAATAGTGTTTTTAAAGGCAGTTTAAACCGGGCGGCGGCATAAGCCACAATGGTTAAAATAGAGGCTATGAGAGCCGTGCGGGCTTGCAAGAGGACAAACAAGAGGAGTGTGAGGGCAAGCAGGCCTAACCGGATTTTTCTCTTTTGGGGGCTAAGGTAGCAGCACGGAAGCAGGAAAGCCAGATAGGCAGATAGCATGTCCGGGTTGCCAAAAGTGCTGCCTATTGTGAAAAGGCTATTGGGATTGGGCATCCACGAAAAATATTGGAATACACAAAGCAAAAGGTGGGCTGAGATAATCCACGGGGCTATATTCGTCCATTGCCCGGACGGGTCGGTGGTGCCGTTCAGACGGAGGAAATAATAAAAAAGGAAATAAGCCAATGGCCAGAACGTGTCCAAAATGTTGTGTGTTCCCATGCCGTGGTAAAGGTAGGCGCATAAAATAAGCGTGATGAAAAGGTCTGCAAGAGAGACATAAGTTACGTTCTGTGGACAAAGGCGATTCCGTTTTTTGAAAGCATATAGGATGGTTATGAATGCGAGGATGAATTCAAACGCGAATACTTTCACGTAAAAGTTCGCGTTTAATGTTCCTGTCGTGGTGAAGAAGGAAATAAGGAGTATTGGGAGGTAAAGTGGTTGTAATTTTATCATGAGATATGCTTTAAAGCGAACTCGTGCCATGGCGCGGGTTCGCTTTGGTTGTTTTTTCCTACCTTTATTATAACCATTGTCGCAGTCAAAATTTGTTATGCCTTTCCTTGATCCAATAATAAACCAAGCTTGAACCTACAGAGGCGATAAGCCCGATATAAAAATAGGTTCGAAGCCGGGACGTATCTAATATTAGAAACAAGAATAGGCATATTTCTAATGTGATGAGGAGTTTGAAAAGAAGTTTCATAAATTCTTGCCTAAATATTCACCAATGGCTGTAGCTATGGATGCAGTTGCTCCTTCTTCTAAAGCTGTTCCTGCCGCTCCTCCTACGACTCCCGCAGGGCCTCCTACTGAACCGGCAGATCCTCCTTTTATAGCTCCCGCTACTGCTGCTCCTGCATCTGCTATTACAGTTTCTTTTCCTCCATCATTATTCCACCAATCTGACACCGTATCACTAATATCATCCCAGGTCTCACCGATAGAACTCCAAGCATCATCCCACCAATCTTTCTTCATAGCGGGAGGAACAAGTTTCCCATCCTTGGCTGTAAAAGCGTTCAAGGTTTGGTCATCATAGACGGATAAAAGTTCGGGTTGGTTCATTCCTATAATCCATTTTTTGTAGTTCTCTTTCCAATAAAGGTAAGAGTGGTAACAAGTGCTGGTACCGGCATATACCGCTATCAAGTCAGTTTCAGACAATGTGGATTGGGCTTCAATGTTGATGGCGTTTAGATTGGCCAACAATTTTTCCGCATTCAAATCCTTGTCGTCCAAAGCTTTCCTTATCTTGTCCATGAACGGTTTGACTTCCGGGGTGAGGACGGAAGCATAATCTTTTTTTGCCGTCCCCGTGTTTTCGGATTTGATAGCGCGGGTTTGTACGGCATCCGTCTCATAGCCCTCTTTTCTAAGGTAACGGTCAAGTCCTTTGCCCATCACGGCAAGGCATTCATCCTGGCTGAGTTTCCGGGTGGCTTGGCCGGAACGTTTCTGCACTTGGTGGAACTTTCTGAATTCATTGAAAGCCGCTTCCAATCCTTCGTTGTGTTTTTCCCCGATTTCCGCGTACTCTTTGGGCATCATCAGGTTTTCTACTTGTGTTTTCTTTTCTCCCAAGTCTTCGTTCATTGTGCATGCGAAGAACAAACCGATGCCCACTATTAAAGTGGCACCCGTAGCGTAAAATAATCTTTTCATAGCGTATCGTTTTAAACGCTTTAAATATAATTATTTTTTATAATTCTCACAATAACGACATGTCTTTTTATGTTTTTTTATAAAATAAGGCGTATTACCACCATATTTGTTCTCGATTTTCATAGGAAAAGATGCGTTCGTCCCGTCCTTTAGATAAGTCCCTTAGCCAATATAATGCACCTTTCGGTACGTTTTTGTAGGTCAACCGGACTGTATGGGCTGTACGTTTTCCTGCCGAAATCCATTTCCCGTCTTTCCAATATAGTAATTCATACTGGTCTCCGATGTCAATGCTGTTACCATCTCCCCGTCCGGTAAAGACTATTCTTTCTATATTCACTGGTTTTCCGAAGTCCATGCCTACCCACGCTCCTTTGGAAAGCGGGGCGTCGAAAAAGGTGAGCAAGTCTCCGTCGAATGCCTTTTCTTTAGTAGCACTGGGATTACCGTCCCAATGTCCTTCCGTGCCGATGATTTTTCCGATGTACTGTTTGTGGGTTCCCCGTTCGTAGAAACGTATTTCAGCGATGTTGCAGTAAGAACCTTCCTTGGGTTGGTAGTATCTCCAGTATCGGTAAGGTCTTAAAGTGTCCGGCAGGAGGATTTCCCGACCGGTGGCAGAACAGTCGGTCACGAGGTGTAGTAGCTTGTAGGTTTTGAAGCGGATGTCGTTGGAGGCTTGGAATTCCCCACTGTCCAGCCTCATGACGATTTCCTGTACGTGCTGCAACACGGGATACTTGCGGAGCAGGTTCAGTGTGGTCCGATGCAAGGTGTCGGGGATGAACGGTTGCATTTTCTTTTCGTATGTATATAGGAAGGGGTGGCCGATGGCTTTTTGTTTTCCATCATCTTCATAATAAACCGGTAGATAAACCGTGTTCATTCCCACTTTCCTGAAAACGGCCTTATGGCCTTTTATCAAAGTGAAATCCACCGGTTCCCATTTGGTATTGTCGAAAACGGCCAGATAAGCGTGTTTGCCGTCCAGCGAGTCGGCCACGTCCAATTCAATCGTTCCGCAATCCATGTATTCTTCAGTCACGTCTTTGATGAAAGGATAACGGAAAGCGGAGGGGACGTATGCCTCCTTTTCCAGCAATTTTTTTAAATCGGGGTTGATGGCATACGTCCTCCTGAAGACTTTGGCCATACGTTCGTCCAGTTTGTGTGGTTGTCCGGGATTGGAAGAAACGCCGCTGAAGGGGATGTTCTTGCCATGGTTTGCAGGTAATATGTTCCACGTATGGCCTAAGCTCCGGTACGCCCATTGGGGAGTGAAGTCCATGGCTACGGGGATGCCTTGGCTGCGGAAGACCAGAGTTGCCATGCTGGAGAAGTCGGCACAAGTGCCGAAAGGCATGCGCAGCCGGGTGGACAACCTGAGTATGGGGCGTACGACGGATTCGTCCGTGATTTCAGGGTGCATGTAATACCATAGGTTGCTGTTCAGGGTGATGGCTGCCCGCAAGGCTGAGTTTTTGAAGGGGTCGCAATAGCGCAGTTCATTCAAATGGTCGGGATGGAATCGGCGGAGGTAAGTGCGCCACCCGTCAAGAGGTTGTGTTTCTTCTGTTTTGTAGGGGAGCAGGTATTCACAAAATTGTCCGAAGTCCAAGTGCCGCGCCCACGGCCCCTTTTGCCATTGGGCGAAAGCCGAATCAATGTTTTGTATGAGGAAACGGGCTGTAATGATTTGCACGTCTTCCGTCTTTTTGGGCGAAAGATGGGCATACCTTTTGCCGATGGATACAAGTGAATCCCTGATTATCCAGATATTGCTGTCTTTCATGGCTGTAAGCACGGAATCCACGGCATCGTAATAAGGTTTGATTTCAGTGGTGTCCGTGAAAGAATAGTGTCCCGGCATGTTCCGTATGAGGAATTTGGCCGCTTCTGATTTTAAGGGTGAGTTTTGGTAATGTGTAAGTACACTTTCCAATTCCGTACGGTTTTTTCCTGCAAGTTGCAGTGCCTCTTCGAGTGCCATATCTTTTTTGTTGTGGGTACAAGATGCACATGTGAAAAGCAGTAGGACAAACTTGTACAAGACGTTTTTTAGTTCGTTTCTCATGACTGTATTTTATTTCTGTTTTTAAGGGTAAGGCAAAAATAATGAATTCCTGTGGAAAAACGAAAATGTGGGACATTTTTTTGTGATTCAGATTTCGTAAGGCTACAAAAAGATTCCCTTATGGGAGAAACTGTAACAAAATGACAGAGTTAGACAGATATGAATGCGTTTTTTAGTGTATGAAAATAAAGACGTAGAGGCGGGTTTGTGAAAACCGGAACGGATTTATTGCTCTTATCGCGCATTTCCTTGTCAAAGTCCGGATTTCTTTCAGCCGAACGAAAAATCGTTTGGCTGAAAGCGGAAAATGTTTCTCAGCAGATTGGGACGGGAATCTCCGAAAATGGGCGTGAGAACGGGATGGAGTGGGGGATGAAGACTCTGGATATGAAAGATTTTTCTTCTATTTGGGCCGGAAAAGCATACAAAAATACCTGCCACATTTGTCACCGTTTCCGGCTTTTCCGTGGCAGGCATTGGTTTTCATACGGACATTAGCATTGTGCTGCCTTTCTGGTGTCAGCAAACCATCCGCATGGGTGTCAGAATGTCATTTTCACGATACGCGAGAATCGCGTAGAACCGACGTGTACTCCACCGGCATGCAAATACGCCGTTCTCGTGGGGACGTGTCTGTCGTTTTGTCAAACTGTCAGAAGGGGGATTAGAAGAATTTCATCTCTTCTCCCGTCACTTCGCTCAGCAGCAGGTTGGCCAACCGGCTTGTGCCAAGGCGCAACCACTGGTTGGTAAGCCATTTTTCGCCTAAGACCTCTTTGACGATGGTGTAGTACACAAGGGCGTCATGTACCGTATGCATGCCTCCTGCGGGCTTAAAACCTATCTGTATGCCCGTTTCGTCATAGTATTCCTTGATGGCTTGGCACATGACGTAAGCGGCTTCCGGCGTAGCGGCCGGTTCGAGTTTCCCGGTGGACGTTTTGATATAGTCGGCTCCGGCATACATGGCCAACAGGGAGGCTTTCTTGATGTTCGCGGCAGTCTTCAGACAGCCCGTTTCGAGGATGACTTTCATTTTATGGTCGCCGCAGGCCGCTTTCAGTTCGCTGATTTCGTCGCAGAGCGTCTCGTAGTCGCCGCTCAGGAACTTGCCGACGGACATGACGATGTCTATCTCCGTGGCGCCGTCCTTGATGGCCAGGGCCGTTTCGGCCACTTTGACTTCAATCAAAGCTTGCGAGGAGGGGAAACTGCCCGACACGCAGGCTACTTCCACGCCCTCCACTTCGAGCGATTGGCTGACGATTTGTGCGAAGCAGGGATAGACGCAAATGGTGGCCACATGCGGCAGGTCGGGGTAGGTGTCCTCGAATGCGTTCACGCGTTCCGTGAAA
>UMKM01082378.1_pt1 | contig 11658 bp, 9 predicted proteins | sample 1966331 | NCBI WGS metagenome assembly UMKM01 (sample SAMEA4836176, study PRJEB28245) | human gut metagenome | biome: gut microbiome; material: fecal sample | place: Denmark | collected 2008 | reverse complement strand
TCCTCCTCTCCCTGATTTACATCCACAATCAGGAGGCCGCCGCTGAGTGCCGATGCCGTTTCGATGGATTCGGTCAGACGCATCTGCATGCCTTCCTTTACCATCAGACGGTCTACCACGATTTCAATGTTATGCTTTTTATTTTTTTCCAATTCGATTTTTTCGGAAAGGTCATACAGAATTCCATCCACGCGCACACGCACATAGCCGCTCTTTTTTGCATCCTCCAGCAGCTTGACATGCTCGCCCTTTCTGCCGCGCACCACAGGTGCTAGCAGTTGTAGCTTCGTCCGCTCGGGCAGCTCCATAATGCGGTCTACAATCTGGTCGATGGTTTGTTTTTTGATTTCCTTGCCGCATTTCGGGCAATGGGGAATCCCGATTCTTGCGTAGAGCAGACGCAGATAATCATAAATCTCCGTTACCGTACCGACAGTGGAACGGGGGTTATGGCTCGTTGTTTTCTGGTCAATGGAGATGGCAGGAGAAAGCCCCTCGATGAGGTCTACATCCGGCTTTTCCATCTGCCCCAAAAACTGCCTTGCATAGGAGGAGAGCGACTCCACATAGCGTCTTTGTCCCTCTGCATATATCGTATCGAAAGCAAGAGAGCTTTTGCCGCTGCCGCTCACCCCCGTAAAGACAACCAGCTGATCTCTGGGGATGGTGAGGTCAACATTTTTCAGATTATGCGCTCTCGCACCCTTTATTACAATCTTATCCTTCATAGCGTCTCCTTTTCTTGGGATATCCCTTTTCAGAGGATTGCCCAAGTTCTTACAATAATTTCTTGATTTCCAAAATTTTATCTCTCAGCTCTGCCGCACGTTCAAACTGCAATTCCAGTGCGGCGTGCTTCATTTCCTTATCCCACTTTGCAATCAGCTGCTTCAATTCCTTTTCGCTCATGGATTCGGGGTCCTTTTCCAGACCGAATTTCTGCTTCTCCGTTGCGGCCTTCGTAATCTGGATGACATCATGCACCTTTTTCTGAATGGTCTGCGGAATGATGCCATGCTCCTCATTATACGCCTGCTGAAGGCAGCGGCGGCGGTTGGTTTCCGTAATCGCCCTATCCATGCTTTCTGTCATGACATCGGCATACATAATGACGCGCCCCTTGGCATTTCTTGCCGCACGCCCAATGGTCTGAATCAGCGAGGTTTCGGAACGCAGGAAGCCCTCCTTATCTGCATCCAGAATGGCAACCAGACTGACCTCGGGGATATCCAGACCCTCACGCAAAAGGTTGATGCCGACCAGCACATCAAAGACATCCATACGCAAATCACGAATGATTTCCAGACGCTCCAGTGTATCAATATCCGAATGGAGATAGCGCACGCGCACCCCTGCTTCACGCAGGTAATCCGTCAGGCGTTCTGCCATTTTTTTCGTCAGGGTTGTCACAAGAACCTTATCGCCTGTCTCTGTGGTTTTTCTGACCTCGGCAAGCAAATCATCAATCTGCCCATGAATGGGACGAACGGAAATTTTGGGGTCTAACAAGCCCGTCGGACGGATAATCTGCTCCGCTGTCTGCTGAGAATGCTCCTTTTCATAAACAGAGGGGGTTGCGGAAACGAATAGCATTTGATTGATTTTGCTTTCAAATTCCGCAAATTTGAGCGGACGGTTATCCAATGCGGAGGGCAGGCGGAAGCCAAAGTCCACCAAAGTTGTTTTTCGGGAACGGTCTCCCTCATACATGGCTCGAATCTGCGGAATAGAAACATGGGATTCATCCGCAATGATAAGAAAATCCTCCGGAAAGAAATCAATCAGCGTAAAGGGCGTGCTGCCTGCTTCGCGCAGGGAAAGATGACGGGAATAGTTTTCGATGCCCGTACAGAAGCCCATTTCTCTGAGCATTTCCAAATCATAATTCGTGCGCTGCTCCAATCGCTGCGCTTCCAGAAGCTTGTCCTCTCGTTTGAGCTCTGCCAAGCGTTCCTCCAACTCCTTTTCAATCCGCTGAATGGCGAGCTGCATTTTTTCGGGCGCGGTGACATAATGCGACGCGGGGAAAATCGAGATATGGTTTCTTGTCCCGATGATTTCGCCTGTCAGCACATCTATTTCCGTAATACGGTCGATTTCATCCCCGAAAAATTCCACACGAATGGCATGCTCCGAGGAGCCGATCGGGAAAATTTCGACCACATCCCCACGGACACGAAACGTACCTCGTTCAAAATTCAGATCATTGCGGTCATACTGCATTTCCACCAGAGCGCGCAGGACTTCATCCCTGTCCTTCTCCATGCCGGGGCGCAGGGAAAGCATCATGCCGTAGTATTCCTCAGGGTCACCCAAGCCATAAATACAAGAAACGCTGGCAACAACAATAACATCCTCTCGCTCCACCAGCGCCGCCGTGGCGGAATGGCGCAGCTTATCAATTTCATCATTGACAGAGGAATCCTTTTCGATATAGGTATCCGTACTGGGTACATACGCCTCAGGCTGATAATAGTCATAATAGCTGACGAAATACTCCACCGCATTTTCGGGGAAAAACTCCTTCAGCTCGTTATAAAGCTGTGCCGCAAGGGTTTTATTGTGCGCAATGACCAAGGTCGGCTTCTGGATTTTCTCAATGATATTTGCCATGGTAAAGGTTTTGCCCGAACCTGTAACCCCCAGCAGGGTCTGGAATTTCAAGCCCTTCTGAAAGCCCTCCGCAATTTTTTCAATCGCCTGCGGCTGATCACCGGTCGGTTTATATTTCGATACCACCTTAAATTTGTTCTCCATTTTTCCTCCTCCCGATGAGCATGAAAATAGCATCATACCACACAAAAAATTCGAATTCTTGAGCCGTGACATATTCCGAATTTGCTCTGATTTTAGGCAACTTCGAATTTCGGTCACAGACTTTCTTTTTTACAATAAAATAATACAAGACAGCATCCTATCGCACGAAAAAAACAGCCGTATAGCACCTCTATCTTCTACATGGAAATTATAGCACAAATTAAAGGTGCTGTGTAGCGAACACAGAAAATTTCCAAACATTTGTTCTATTTTAAATCCTCCGGATTTACACAAACAGTATCAAATGTTCTATCCTCTGCCATTGTCAGCTCCATCTGATGCAGATAATCCACATCCGCCAGCATAAAGGGGTATAAGGGATGTCGATACATTACCTTTTCCCTCTCCTTTCTTATCAATGATACTCTCCTGCGAAATCATAATCCTTCCAACGTAAATACACAGCTCTTGAAATATCCGAAGTCCATCCTGCTATGAAAAAATACAATAAAAAAAGCGCTATTACATTTATGCCTTTTAGACACAAAAATAATAACGCTTTCCTATCCTTAAACCATTTATCTCGGTCAAACGCCTCGATACCTAATCATCTTTCTCCTTTAGAGTATCACAGGAAATTTGCTCTGTCAACGCTTATTGATTCTTGCCCAATTCATAATAAATAACACCTTATTTGTTGCCTCCACACATCATAAAACACTGCGTATCCCAATCAAAGCTCATATCGCTCAAAAATCTCACTCTCCATACAAGCAATATCCCCTACCCATATCCTCTTGCCGTCCATGAATACAATGGCTGCGGGAACATCCTCAATTCTCCTTACCCTACCGGCATAGACCGCATAAGCACCGCCCATTTCATTTTCAATAAAATAGGTTACTTCTATTTCCGGATGAACACCTACCTGTTCCTGCAATATCTGCATTTTTCGGTCTAAACCGCTCTTTTCATCCTCCGACAGCATTCTCCGTCTATCCGCCAAAAGAACACCCTCTGTCTCCTGCACCATCTGCTCATAGCCGACCAATGCCGCAAAGGGTGCAAACTGCGCCGCTCTATCTTGCACTGACATCTTCGGCCTGCACTCCGATTGATGATGCGGCAGATGGATAATGTCCTCATACCTATTGTCATTCATTGTTTTTCCCCTCCCATTATGCTCGATGGCCGCCCACTTGGTTGTTCCGTTCCTTCATGGTTGCACCTTCCAAGAGATTTGTTCCTTTTAATACTGCGTTTTTTCCGTATTTCTTTTGAATCTGCAAAATAGCTTTTTGCAGCTGCTTTTCTTTTCGGCGTGCCTCCGCCTTTTTCCTCTGCTTTTCCGATTCTTCGGCATCCGTAAATAAATCCAGCTGCTTCGGCTCCTTCTTCACTGCATCTTGAGCAATCACATGACACGCCGCAATCGTTACCCTTCGCACAAGAAGCTCTTGATTCACAATGCGGTCATATAGCTGCAACACCGCCTCTACAAATTCCTTGGAAGAGCTGCTATGTCCCTCCAGATTCGCTGTGCCATGTGCGTGCTTCGGTATTTCCCTGCCGTAAGCATCCCGCACCACCTCTCCCGTATATCTTACCTCTGGGTTCGTCAGACTTTCCTTATCATATCCAATCGTCAGCACAAGCTGATTTGTGACAACCCCCTTATTTACCAAATCAAGCACAAGCCGATCCACCATTTCCCGCACAATGATTTTCGCTTTTTCTGCCGTATAGGGAGATTGCAGCACTTGTCCGGAGCTTATGCTGTTGCTCATCGGCTGATAGGACTTTACATCCGCAATCGCACACGGCTCCCACCCCCACGCATGATCAATCAATAGCTCTGCATGGATGCCAAAAAGCTGATATAGCTTATCCTCTCCTCTTTTGCTGAGGGAATATCTTGCGATATCCCCCATGGTGTATAAGCCTGCGGCATGAAGCTTTTTCGTGTAGCCTCTGCCCACACGCCAAAAATCCTGAATTGGCTCATGCGCCCACATTTCATAGCGGTATGACATTTCATCCAGCTCCGCAATCCGCATCCCCTTCTCATCTGCGGGCATTTTTTTCGCCAGAATATCCATAGCAATCTTCGCCAGATACAGATTTGTGCCAATGCCGACTGTGGCTGTGATTCCTGTTGTTTGAAACACCGCATTTACCACCCTTTCTGCCAGTGCATGCGCCGAAAGCCGATAAAACGGAAGATATGCGGTTAAATCGACAAAGACCTCGTCAATGCTATAAACATGAATATCCTCTGCCGAAAAATACTTTAGAAAAATACCGTGTATCTTCGCACTCACCTCCATGTACCGTCTCATTCTGGGCGGAGCAATGATATAATCCAGCTCCAAGGTTGGATCGTTCTGCAGCTCCCGCAAATCACAGGACTTATCCCAAAACGCCTTTGACGGAAGCTTCATCCGCCTTTCGTAGTTAATGTCACGCACTCTCTGCTTGACCTGAAACAGCCTCGGTCTGCCGGATAGGCCAAAGGACTTTAAGGCAGGCGATACCGCAAGGCAAATCGTTTTATCCGTGCGTGCCGCATCAGCCACCACAAGATTGCTTGCCATCGGATCAAGCCCTCGGTCAATGCACTCGACAGAAGCATAGTAGCTTTTTAAATCACAGCATAAATACGTTCTTTCCATACGCCCACCCCCAAAATCAAACATATATTCTTTACTGTAACGAATGTTTGTTCTCTTTTTGTTATAGCATATCAAGCTGCTATTGACAAGGCGAACACCGAAAAATCTTTTGGAAATATCTGGAAATAGAAAAATCCCGATGCCATTCTCAATGACACCGGGAAAGATCTGAATATATTGAATTTTACTCCTAATGCAGTATATATCATATTTCTGCTAATCACAATACCCTTTTACACACCTTATATATTTTCAATCAGTCTCTACATCATATTTCAAAAATTCAAGAATTTCTTCTTTAGCAGTGAATGAGGAATACCGTGCTTCACGATTACTCATATACATCAAAGCCTCATTCCAATCATCCATAGAATAGACTTCTTCCGGTATCTGCTATACTGCATCAATCAAATCAAATTTTGTTGTCCTTTTTAATTTTCGTAAATCACTAATATAAGTGCAACGGGCTTTCTGCGCTAAGTAGTCAATGAGCGGTAGCTTTTCCATTTATTGTACCTCCTCGACATTTTGCATTGTAACAATGCTCCCTTCCAAGTATCCAGTGATTTTATCATTTCACTTCTCAACCCGAAAGGGAGCTCATTTTCACTGAACGTCCTTGTTTGCTGATTGGCTATTTGCTATTATGTCGAAATATTATTTATATCTATCCCAATTCGGATTCTCTGTCAGCTTTGTCCAATACTCATTGATTTCGCCTTTCTGCTTAAAGTCATGGCTATTTGTTGCCTCCTGCATATTGATGTAATACCAATCGCTCGGCTGATTATCCGGCCATTGAATCATGCCATCCAGCAAATCATCCACCGTTTCAGGCAGTCTATGCAGCATACGGTTAATCATGGATGCCGCCTCGGCTCTTGTGATGTTTTGGTCTGGCTTAAAGGAGCCGTCTGTATAGCCCTGTATCCAGCCCAGAGAGGCCGCACGTCTGATTTCATTTTCCGCCCAATGTCCGGAGATATCGTTAAAATCACTCTTTATCTCGACATTGCTTCGGTCGAAACGAGAACAAATTGCCGCAAATTCCGCTCTTGTGATAGGTGCATTCGGCGCAAAGGCATTTGCTGTACGTCCCTTTACAATGCCGATTTTCGCCATCGTGGAAATGGATTTGTTATACCATTTTCCAAACGCAACATCTGTAAAAACGCTATTTGCTGTGAGGTTATCATCCCGCACATCATCCTTCAAAAGACGGAAGAAGATTGCCGCAACCTCGGCCCTACTGATATTCGCATTTGGTCTGACTGTTCCATCCTCGTAGCCAACGATATACGCAAAATGATTTTCATTATTTAAGTAATTTGGAACATCTGTTGCCTGCCAGCCCGCATAAACGGTTTTATCACTTGTCATTTTTACGCTTGTGATTTTATCCGTCAGCTCTTTATCCGCATACCAACCCGTAAAGGTATATCCAACTCTTTTGGGAATCTTATCGAGTATGACAACTGTATTTTTTTATATTTTTCATCCTCGTATTTTGTGCCGCCATTAGATTCATAATGCAAAATATAATATTTTGTCACATGAGAACCGCCACCACCGGAAGAAGGCGGTGTTGCGATTTTTTCCCACTTGCCGTAAAGAATCGTATCTGTACTCAACACAGTACCATCTGTATAGCTAAGTGTGCATGCATCATCCGTAAACCAGCCTTTGAAGCTATATCCCTGATGGGTTGCCTCCTGTGCCTTTGCTGTATAGGCTGTACCGGTACGGATATAATCATCCGCAGGTGGTGTCACATCAGAGGGGTTATCTGTGCTAACCCACTGATACTGAATCCTGATAGATGGCACATAGGTCATCCAGTCCGTCTTTCCTGCCGCTTTGCTCTGCCCAATAACCAAGCCCTTCTGCATTTTCCAGCTTGGTACGAAAATATCGTTTGCATCCGCCTGTGCCGCCGCAGCTTCGCCGCCCGCACCGGTTGTATACCGAACAAGCTGTGTACCGATTTCCGCTCCTTCCACCGTTACATCTTCACTGTGGATTTGAATTGGTTTCGCAGTGCTTGCACCTGTATAAGAAGAAATCACATTGATATAGCGCCCTTCTTTTGCTTCCCTTGCGCCTTTTTCTAAATAAACATCGTTATTCGTGCTGATTTCTGCAGCACCCCCCAGATTGAAGGCAGTTCCTACATAAACACCGTCACCTCTGGTCGAACGCCGTGCTTCCTCGGTCAGAGAATTGTTATTATCCTTGATGACACCGCCTGTCATGGTATAGGTGCCGCCGTAAACACCGCCGCCTGCATTTGCAACATTGTTTTCAATGGAACCGCCGGTTTGATTAGCAGCGGATGTTGGCCATAAGTATACGCCACCGCCCTGCGAGGCTTTGTTTTCGGAAATTGTACCGCCGGAAATCGTTACATTCGTTGCGTCATACAGAAAAACACCGCCGCCGTAATTCTTAGCACTGTTTTTTGTCAGTGTGCCACCGTTAATATTCAGTTCGGTTACGCCGAAGAATGCTGCGATTGCACCGCCACTGCCTTTCGTAACTTGATTTTCGGAAATTTCACCGTTTTTATTAATATTGATTGTAATTTTTTCGCCTTGCTGTGGAAATGTAAGCACACCGCCACCGTAGTCAAGTGCCTTATTCCCGGTAATTTTGCCGCCGTTCATTTCAAAGGAAGCAGGTTTAGGCTTAAACAATATATCGCCGCCACTTGCATTGGCATAGTCGGCAACATAAACCCCTGCACCATAGCTGCCTTGTCCGGTTGTTTTATAGGTACTGTTGTTTGAAATTTTGCCACCATTCATGACCATAGTTGAGCCAATGATTGCAACGCCGCCGCCACCATTTGCTGTATTTCCGCTAATTTCGCCGCCGTTCATGGTAAAGGTACTGCCATTGCCAAGCAAAATGCCGCCGCCCAATTCATAGTTCCTATTTGTGTTATTACGAATGACAGCTCCGTCCTCCATTGTTATCTCGACACCATTGATCGCCAAAATGCCGGAACCAAACTGAGCCGCTTTATTGTTTTCCAAGATGGCTCCGCTTTTCAGCTCAATGGTACCACCATTCGCAGCCTTAATAATAGAATCGGTTTCCGCAGCATTTTCAGCAGCCACAGAATACTCCGCACCATCAATCACAACATTTTGAAGTGTCAAAGATGCAGACGCATCCTTCAATTCAATCATATAGCCGCCAAGTTTATACCGATGGATTGTTTTTCCGCCAAGGTCCCAGTTTTCTGTTCCTGTAACCTGATACACACTTGCAAGAAAGATATCCCTTGTACCATTTGCATTCGCAAGCTCATTTGCCTTCTCAAGTGTCCTTACCGCCGTATCCTTTGTCAGCCCATCATTTGCATCATTACCATGCGTCTGGTCAAGGTAAATCCCTGTAACAGCAGAAACCGCAAATGCCGCACTTTCTTCATCCGCCTCCAGTGTGCCAATCAGAGAATCCTCATCCTCGGCGAAAAACGCCTCATCCAATCCGCCCTCTCCAAATGCGTCATCCTCCGCAGGTTTTTCTGCCTCAAGGCTTTCCACCTGTCCTTCCGCAGAAGCCTCCCCTGCAAAAGCAGCGCATGGCATAAGCGTAAAGGCCATCAGAAATGCCATTGCACATGATACTATTCTTTTCCTCACTTTCTAAAACCTCTCTTTCCATAAAACCATGAAAAAATTCTTTGTATAAGTTGCCTGCTTGGGTGCGTAGCACCTAAAAGCCGCATACAAATCAATTTTAAATTATATCAATAATTTTCCAAAATACAATCATTAAAATTATCTTCATTAACAATGTATAGCTCAATTTAGAACAATCCTGAAAAGCTCCTAAATTCATATTCAAACCTTTCACAACAATTATTTATTTTTGGCAAACACAGACACATTTCGACAGATTTTTTCAGTATTCTACCGTGTCATTTTCATTTATCCATCTGTTGACGTGTTCATAAAATTTATGTTATGGTATATTTTGGTAAATGAGTTTCTATCATCGAAAATATGATTATTTATCTCGTAAAAATACTATTCTAAAAGGAGTACCCCGAAATGGATAAATGCAGCACCGCCGTAAAAAGAGCCAAAATATACTGCCTGTTTGTCGGAATCTTTGCTTTCTTGACTGCGCTCCTTCTCAGCCAAGCTTTTTTTAATTATACGGAAAAAGAAATGAAAATGAGTGCAACCTATACGGCACAAAGCACAGTAAAACGCATCAACGCACACCTTGTTCAATATGTAGCTCTTTCCGATTTCTTGGAAAACATGATTAACTCAGGCTATGAGCTGAATGAAAATACCTTTTCCAAACTTGCGCAGCTGATTCCGAATCATAACAACATTATCAAAGCGTACGAGCTGGCACCGCAGGGAATCATAACGGAAATTTATCCCAAGCAGGAAAATGAAACGGTTCTGGGCATGAATATTCTGACGGAGCATGAACGAAATTATGACGCACAGCGGGCAAAGCAAACCAAGGGGTATACCATCGGCGGCCCTTATACATTAAAACAGGGCGGCTACGGTGCATTGCTTTTCGATCCGGTCTATCAAACCGATGCTTCTGGCAACCGCACCTTCTGGGGCTTCGTTATCATGGTAATCGACTGGGATGAGTTTATTGATAAAATCGGCTTGGAGCGCTTAAGCGATGCCTCCTATTGCTATGAAATATGGGCAAAAAACAGCCAAACAGGCGAAAAAATCACTTTGGCACAGAGCCAAAAAGATATGCCCCAAAATTGCCTTACCGTTGAATGTGGGATTCCCAATGATACTTGGTATGTGAATATTGCCCCGACTGCCGGATGGATTCCGACTGTCTGGTGGGTAATTGCAGGCATTTTTTCGTTGATTCTCTCCATAATGACTGCTACTATTTTTTATCAGCTTTACAGCAAAAAATATCGGGAAAAGCAGTATATCGATGAGCTGCAAAAGGCAACCGAACAGGCAAGACTTGCGAATGAGGCAAAAACGAAATTTCTTTTTCACATGAGCCACGATATCCGCACGCCGATGAACGCAATTATCGGTTTTTCCGACCTTTTGGAAAAGCATTTACAGGATGAAAAAAAGGCCTCTGTGTATTTGAAAAAGCTGCAATCCTCCGGCAACCTCCTAATGACAATCATCAATCAGGTTTTGGAGATTGCCCGCATCGAAAGCGGAACAGCCACCCTGCGATTAGAGGCCGAGGATATGGAGGCACTGTTCCACTCTTTGTATACTGTTTTTGAATCGGATATTCAAAAGAAGGGACTTCATTATTCCGAAGAAATCCATATCCGGCATAAGTATGCCATTTGCGATAAAACAAGATTGCAGGAAATCCAATTAAATATCGTGAGCAACGCAATCAAATATACGCCAAGCGGACATACCATCCATATATCGCTCAATGAGGCGGCATCCGATGATAAACAGGCGCAGTATGTTTTCACTTGCACGGATACAGGCATTGGCATGAGCGAGGAGTTTCTTTCCCATATCTTTGAGGAATTTTCCAGAGAGGAAACCTCTGCAAAAAATGAGGTTCTGGGTACAGGGCTTGGGCTGCCTATCGTAAAATCCATTATTGAGCTGATGGAAGGAACAATTCAAGTGGAAAGCAAGCAAAACATCGGCACAAAAATCACAATAACCCTTCCTTTTTATATTGCAGAAAAAAAGGATGTTTATGGAAAGCAAGAAACCAAGAAGCCCTCTCTCTCAAAAGAAAAGCCCCGCCGCATTTTGCTTGCCGAGGATAATGCACTGAATGCGGAAATTGCATTAGAGCTTTTAAAGGGGGCAGGCTTTCTTGTGGAACACGCCGCGGATGGCCAAGCGTGTGTGGATATGCTCAGTCACGCAGAGGATGGCTATTATGACTTGATTCTGATGGATGTGCAAATGCCGATTCTAAACGGCTATGAGACAACGAAAAAAATCAGACAGATGGAAGATCGGAAAAAAGCGGAAATTCCCATTCTTGCAATGACGGCGAATGCTTTTTCTGAGGATCGGCAGGCCGCACTGGAGGCAGGCATGAATGACCATGTTGCTAAGCCTATCGATATGAATGTTTTGCTTCGGGTTATGATGAAATATCTGTAACACGCAAAAAAACTTATAAAATTAACTGAAAAACGGCAAACAAAAATACAAGGACGCTCCTTCTTTTTGATGGACGTGAGACTATGAGAAAAAGTCTGTAAATAAGATTCTTCTAT
>UMKM01049713.1_pt1 | contig 11735 bp, 9 predicted proteins | sample 1966331 | NCBI WGS metagenome assembly UMKM01 (sample SAMEA4836176, study PRJEB28245) | human gut metagenome | biome: gut microbiome; material: fecal sample | place: Denmark | collected 2008 | reverse complement strand
CTCTTCGAAGATGCTCCAGAACTTGTCCATGTCGCGATAAGAAGAGCAAGCAACATCTACCAGATTGATGGTAACGACACCTTGGTTGAAGCGGCCATAGTACTTGGGTTTGCCCGGTTCGTAGTTTCCTGCGTTTGCCACATTGCCATATCCGTTGCCCGAACGATCGGGAGTCAGGAAGGAGCGGCAACCCATGCAGGTATAACAATCGCCGTTGCCAGGGGTTTCACCCTTGGAAAGCTTCAGTTCTCGCATCTTCTTCTCGGAAATGTAGTCGGGAACCATGCGCTTTGCCGTGCATTTAGCAGCAAGCTGGGTAAGGTAGAAGTACGGGGAATCCTCGGTGATGTTGTCTTCCTCCAGCACGTAGATGAGCTTCGGGAACGCCGGGGTGATCCACACGCCCTCTTCGTTCTTTACGCCTTCATAGCGCTGACGCAGCACTTCTTCAATGATGATGGAAAGGTCGTGCTTCTCCTGCTTAGAGCGCGCCTCGTTCAGGTACATGAATACGGTAACGAACGGAGCCTGGCCATTGGTGGTCATAAGCGTTACCACCTGATACTGGATGGTCTGAACGCCACGACGGACCTCATCGCGCAAACGGCCTTCAACAATACGCGAAAGCTGCTCAGCGGAAGGCTCTACGCCAACTTCATTAAGCTCACGGATTACGTCGCGACGAATCTTCTTACGGCTGACCTCGACAAACGGAGCAAGATGCGTAAGAGAAATTGACTGGCCGCCGTACTGGCTTGAAGCAACCTGAGCAATGATCTGCGTTGCAATGTTGCAAGCCGTAGAAAAGCTGTGAGGCTTTTCAATGAGCGTTCCGGAAATAACCGTTCCGTTCTGCAGCATATCTTCCAGATTTACCAAGTCGCAGTTATGCATGTGCTGCGCAAAGTAATCGGAGTCGTGGAAGTGGATAATGCCCTCTTCGTGCGCCTTTACCACATCTTCGGGAAGAAGGATGCGGGTAGCTAGGTCCTTAGAAACCTCGCCCGCCATGTAGTCGCGCTGGACCGAGTTTACCGTAGGGTTCTTGTTGGAGTTTTCCTGCTTAACCTCTTCGTTGTTGCATTCGATGAGAGCAAGGATTTTGTCGTCGGTGGTGTTGGAATGGCGCTTGATGTTCTGCACGTAACGGTAAATGATGTAGCGACGGGCAACTTCAAACTTTTGAAGCGCCATGATCTCGTTTTCAACCATATCCTGGATTTCCTCAACGGAAACGGTATGGCCGGCGGTTTCGCATAGATCCGCAACATTGTGTGCGGCATAGTCGATCTGACGGGCAGTTAAACGCTCGTTTTCGGGCGATTCATCGCTTGCGCCCTTAATGGCGTTGGCAATCTTACTCAAATCGAATACAGCTTCAGAGCCGTCGCGCTTGATGATCTTCATACGCTCCCCTAACAAAATATATCCAAGAGGAAAGGACTTCCCTTACCGGAAGCTAGCTTTCCCTATCGAAGGTCGCTTTTCTTATTCGTAGCGATCGCTGAGCTAGCAGTGGTTGAGCTAGCGATGGCTATATTACGCCCAAGAATTTTTTAAATAACCCCTTGATTTTCTAAGCGGTATATTATTTTTGGGCATCATACATACTATATGTAGTGTATAAGAATAAATACGAACACATTATGTAGATTACATGATAACCGCCATGCCTATCGGCGGATCAGGGCTAGGAACGCTTCTCTTCTTTTACGCCGCATTTTGGACAGGTGACGAGAATCTTTCCTTTGCCCTTAGGCACATTCAAAACCGTGCCGCATCCTTTACATTTGAAGTAGATCGTGGTTTTACGGTTAACCCACTTCTTATTAAGAAGACGCCACCAAGCCTTCGGCTTCACCATCGCATCTTGGTACTTTGCCAACTCACGAGATCTTGCTGCGATGTTCCTTGAATAACAACGGAAAATGCCCAGTGCCATGAACAACAGGGCAAGCACTGACAAAATGTCGGAATGCGCGAAGAAATTCACCAGAACGAATCCGCATCCCAAAAGCATCAGGGCCTGAGTCAGCTCGTCGATGCCATAGCGACCCACCATCCATTGAGCCATACGATATTTGAAATTGCCGCCCTTGCTAAAACGTGCCATAAGAACAATCAGCCAAACTTTCCTATTCGCAATACGAGAATACAGTGCGTTATTCATAGTAATCGGGCTAGCGAGGCAGAATTGAAGCATCACGGTTTCGCCACGATCTTGTTGAAATTGACCCATCGCAATTTCGCAGAACCTTGTTGAGGGCTATACAAGCCTATGTTTGCCGCAAATACTCGCCAAAAAGCTGAAACGACAGCGTAATGCGCTTAGGTGGCGCTCCTACAACAAAGTTGCATGGGGCATAGGCGTCGGATTTCGGAAGCTGCACGCTAAGCTATTGGTACACCAAAACAAAAAGGACCCGTTCCTGCGAACGGGTCCTTTGAAAGCTATAAAGCTAAAACTATTCAGCAGCCTCTTCGGTTGCCTCTTCAGCCTTAGGCTCCTCTGCAGGCTTTTCTTCCTTCTTGGGAGCTTCCTTCTTAGCTGCAGGCTTCTCAGCCTTTTCCTTGGGCTGTACCGGCTCGGTGCAGAGCTCCATGATTACCATGGAAGCGTTGTCGCCCTTGCGGTTGCCAAGCTTCATGATGCGAGTGTAGCCACCCTGACGATCAGCGAACTGACCCTGAGCAACCTTCTCGAATACCTCGCGTACCAGCTCCTTGTCGCCAAGTGCTGCGATAGCAAGACGGCGGGAATGCAGGTCGCCCTTCTTTGCCCAGGTGATGATCTTGTCTACATCGGGGCGGATTTCCTTGGCGCGCGCCTCAACCGTCTTGATGCGGTCGTTGGTGAACAGCGCAGCAACAAGGCTCTTTTTCATGGCCTTGGTATGGCTGAAGTCAGTGCCAAGCTTGCGGCCCTTATAGTTGTGCCTCATCTTTAAATCTCCTATTGCTTCAAATTGAGGTCCATGGAAATGAGCTTGTCCTTCACTTCCTCGATGGACTTCGCGCCAAAGTTCCTGATGTTGAGCAGGTCGTTCTCAGAATACTCAACCAGCTGACGAACAGAGTGGATACCAGCGCGCTTCAAGCAGTTGTAGGAACGAACGGAAAGGTCCAGATCCTCAATCTGCTTGTCGAGCTCAGCGTTGGTCTCCTGGTTTTCAGGAGCGAAGATGGAAACTACTTCGCCCTCTTCGTCTTCCTCTACCTCGTCGAGCATGAGGAATGCGCCCATGTACTGGTTAATGATGTTTGCAGCACGGCACACAGCCTCGGTGGGGTTGATGGAGCCATCAGTCTCAACTTCAAGAACAAGCTTGTCATAGTCGGTGCGCTGGCCAACGCGGGTGTCGGTAACGCCCATGGTGCAGCGACGAACCGGCGAGAACAGCGAGTCAACGTGGATGATGCCGATAGGATCTTCCGTGCGCTTGTTGCGCTCGGCAGATACATATCCGCGGCCCACGCCAATGCGAACGGTCATCTCAAGCGTGCCGCCGTCAGCAACAGTTGCAATGACGTGCTCGGGGTTGATCAGAGAGAATTCGGTAGGAACCTCGAGATCGGCACCAGTAACGGTGCAAGGACCCTCAGCATGTACATGCGCAGTGGCCTCGCTAATGTCACCGTTAAGGGCACTGAAAACCAGGCCCTTAACGTTCAAGACGATATCGGTGATGTCCTCGATTACGCCCTCAGCGGTGGTGAACTCATGCTGTACACCATCAATCTGAATTGCAGTCGCCTTTGCTCCGTCGAGAGACGAAAGCAAAACACGACGCATGCAGTTGCCAAGAGTGTAACCGTAGCCACGCTCTAGCGGCTCCACGATGAAGCGGGCAACGGTGTCGTTGACCTCTTCGATCGTTACTGTCGGCCTCATGAACTCTGTCATATTGAATAAGCCTCCTTAATAAACCGCAGTGCGTACGTTACTTCGAGTAAAGTTCGACGATAAGCTGCTCGTTGATGTCGAGGTCAATCTGCTCACGCTCAGGAAGAGCAAGAACGCTGCCCTGCAGCTTTTCGATGTCAACCTCAAGCCATGCAGGAACCTGTACACCTTCGTTGGAAACGAGGGCGCTCTTGATAACCAGAAGTTCCTTAGCCTTAGGGGTAACAGCAACAAGGTCGCCGGGGCGAACGCGGAAAGACGGGATGTCTACGCGACGGCCGTTTACCTGAATGTGACCGTGGGTAACGATCTGACGAGCTTCCTTGCGGGTCTTGGCGAAGCCGAGACGGAATACTACGTTGTCGAGACGAGACTCGAGGATACGCATCAGGTTGTCACCGGTGATGCCGGGCATTGCCTTAGCGCGCTTGAAGTAGCCGAGGAACTGCTTCTCGAGAACGCCATAGATGAACTTGGCCTTCTGCTTCTCGCGCAGCTGCATACCGTATTCGGATTCCTTGCGACGACGCTTAGGCTGACGGATGGATTCCTTCTTGCTGCTGTAACCGAGAACAGAAGGATCCAGACCGAGCTGGCGACAACGCTTGAGAACCGGAGTCCTGTTAATTGCCATAGTGTATCGATCCTTTCAGTTAGACGCGACGACGCTTGCGCTGACGGCAACCGTTGTGCGGGATAGGGGTGCAATCCTGGATGCTAGCTACTTCGAGGCCAGCTGCCTGAAGGGAACGGATAGCGGTTTCGCGACCGGAACCGGGACCCTTCACGAATACAGCAACCTTCTTCAAGCCATGCTCCATAGCGGTCTTTGCTGCTGCCTCAGCTGCCATCTGAGCTGCGAACGGCGTGGACTTACGAGAGCCCTTGAAGCCGACGGTACCAGCGGACTGCCAGGAAATTACATTGCCCTGAGGATCCGTGATGGAAACGATCGTGTTATTGAAAGTGGATTTGATGTGTGCAGCGCCAACAGCGATGTTCTTGCGGTCAGAACGCTTGATGCGCGTGCGAACGTTTTTCTTAGCTGCCACTAGTTACACCTCTACTTCTTCTTGCCACCGATTTGACGCTTGGGACCTTTGCGCGTACGAGCGTTCGTGTGAGTGCGCTGACCGCGAACGGGCAGGCCACGACGATGACGCAGGCCACGGTAGCAACCGATTTCCATGAGGCGCTTAATATTCTGAGATACTTCGCGGTGCAGGTCGCCCTCAGTGGTGAGGTTAGCCTGGATGTAGTCACGAAGCTTGGAAAGTTCATCTTCCGTAAGATCGTTTACGCGGGTATCGGGGTTAACACCGGTTTCTGCGAGGATCTTCTTGGAGGTGGTGAGGCCAATGCCGTAGATATAGGTCAAGCCGACTTCAATGCGCTTGTCGCGAGGAAGGTCGACACCAACGAGACGTGCCATGAATACGTTCCCTTTCTCTTTAACCCTGACGCTGCTTGTGACGAGGGTTCTCGCAGATTACGAGTACCTTGCCATGGCGTCGAATGATCTTGCACTTGTCGCACATTTTCTTGACCGAAGGACGTACCTTCATTTCAATTTCCTTTCGGTAATGTGTTTCTCTTTTATCTACCACGCCCAGCCGCAGGCGATAGTTTGTTTCATTTCCGCTTCATGGGGCGGCTTTGGGTTTCCCCTTCCCCACTAGGATGCGTTTGCGCCGCGGGTTCGCAAACGACAAAAGCGCACTTCACCCTGTGAGGTACGCTAGCTTGCTACTTACTTGTAGCGATAAGTGATACGACCGCGATCGAGATCGTATACAGAGAGTTCAACCTGAACCTTGTCGCCAGGGAGGATCTTGATGTAGTGCATACGCATCTTGCCGGAAATATGGGCAAGGATGGTGTGACCATTTTCAAGCTCTACCTTAAACATAGCGTTTGGAAGAGCCTCGAGTACGGTGGCCTCCAGTTCAATTGCATCTTCTTTAGCCAAGGTAGCTCCTTTAAGCAGATAGGTAGTCAAACGCAAATGGAGATTTTAGCAAAACACCCATTCTCTTTGCAAGGCACCATCACAAGGCCACCATATATACTGACGCCCGCTTTCCTATGAATAGAACCCTGGAATGCGATGGGCTCGATCAAATACGCAGTTGTATTGAAGCCACTGATACTCATGGATCGAATCAGTGAACGCCGAAGGCGCCGTGCCAGCCTTGTCGCCGAATGCGGTAGTGGAGTATCGAGCCGTAATTACCGGGTGCTCCATGCGAAGATCAGCCAAGTATTCCTGGTATGGCGAAAGCTGCACCCCCTGCCGTCTGGAACAGAACCGTAGACAGATAGTTCAGCGAAACCACCGAACCCTTCTGGATCGATTCGGTGTTCAAATTGTAGTTGCCCCATATGAAGAAGGGAGTTTTATGAAGTTGAGCCGTGGTTTCCAGGTCGAGCTCGTTCTCGTCGGTAAACCAGCTTGAGTAAAATTCATTGGAAAGGCGCGGCTCATGGTCGCCGAAGAAAAGCACAACCGTGGGTTCGCCTACCGTTTCGAAAGAACTCAAACTCAGAATTGGCTGTGCCTGTACCCATATCCGAGGAAACGGTGCAGGTGCTCGAAACCACGTCGCCGCGCTTCATGAGCGAACGCACGTAGGGCATTGGATCGGTGCTTGTTTCGTAGCCCTCCAAGTAGGTGGTCAGGTCGGAAAACGATTCGTTCATCACCACCACGATATTGGGAGATCCTTCGGTTGCTATGGTAGGCATTCGCCCGAAGGATCGTCTCCCTCGGCATCATCCCGCAGCATCGTGCCCAGACCATTGCCGAGTCATCCCCGCAACGTCAAACTTGCACCGCACCCGGATCATCCTGCAACGCCGAACTTGGGCCGCGCACTCCTCTGATACCACCCTGAACCCATTGCGAGAAGACTGGAAACAGAAAAACGGCTCGAATTGCAACTTTTTTGCGATTAGGAATTGTTGTGGGCTCCCCCGATCGCGGATCACGATACAAAAGCGCAGATAATCGGCTGTGCGGCAGCCTATTTCCGCTTTAGAGGATCAGAAAAGAGTCCCTAACCGCAAAAAAGTTGCAAAAATGGCGGGATTTTTGTTTTTCGGTGGATCGATTGCCGCAATAGGGCAGATCCAGCAAAGGGCGAATCACCCCTACAGGGCGGATCGCACAAAAAAACGCGCAGAGCCCCTGCGGCTACAACAGGCCAAAACCCGTAAAAGAGGGATATGGACAAGAGGGGGGTATAGGCAAGAGCTACCCTATTGCCCAAAACAAAAGTGGCGCCATTGCATGCAAAAGGCCCGCCTTACGGCGGGCCTTAGTTGCGAAGTGGTGCGCCGTGAGGGAATCGAACCCGCGGCCTTGGGATTAAAAGTCCCCTGCTCTACCAGCTGAGCTAACGGCGCACATGCATAAAATGCAAGTATGTATTCTAACGGGCAAGTCCCTCTGGGTCAACTTGCCATTTTTCAAGCGTGCCTCTTTTAGCTATTTCGCCTATTTTTGCCGCTTCCCCAACCACGCAGGCGGGCCGCCCCGCCTATTCCCACGTCACAAATTCGACGCCTGCAACCTTACCAGCATCGATGGTAAGACGAGCAATGCCCCGCTTACTGCCACCACGCGGCTCACTAGCACTTCCCGGGTTCAGGTACAGAACTCCCTCTATGTGCTCTTCACGGGGAATGTGAGTGTGGCCATGCACCACCACACGCACATCTTCGGCAACGGTGCCAATATCTTCGGGGCGATGCGTCATGAAAAAGCGCACCCCACCAATACGGGGAGACGCCGTGAAGGGAATATCCATCCCCCGCAGACTGGAATCGCAATTGCCCAGCACCGCAACCGTTGGAGCGATGGCGTCAAGCTCCATAAGAATAGTCGGACGCTCAACGTCACCCGCGCACAGAATCATGTCACACGGCTGCAAGGCATCGTAGGCCTGCTCGCTCAAATGGCCATGAATATCCGAAATCACGCCAACAAGCATATTCAGCTCCTTCGTTTTGACGAGAATGAAAGCACCCGCCCTGGACGGGATGAGAAGAAGACGGGGCAAGAAACAACTCGACCACGATGCAGCTACCAGCGCATAAGACCGCGTCGCAGGCAGGATCGCAATTGCCGCGCCGCGAACGGGATTGCAGTTGCCAACCTTCAGGACAAAGTCCGAGATGTGGTACAGCGCGGCAAGCGCAAGACAAAACAAGCGAGCGAGGCTCCGCCCTTTACAGGGCCTCAGGATTCAGGCAGTCCTTCGGACGCACACCCGTAACCACATCGATTGCGGCCTGCATGGCACGCGTACGCAGCTCGATGCCCGATTCCTCAGACCAATACGCCACATGCGGACTGAGCACCGTATGAGGAGCTTTCATCAGCGGATGATCCGGGTCGACTGGCTCGCCTTCGAACACGTCAATGCCAGCACCCCACAGTTTATCCGCCTGGAGAGCTTCCGCCAAAGCAAGCGTGTCGATAACCGCGCCGCGTGAAGTGTTCACCACTACCGCGCTATCCTTCATGAGCGAAATGCAGCGGGCATCAAGCAGGTGATGGGTGTCGGGGGTTAGAGCCGTATGGAAGCTAACCACATCGGCGCACTTCAGTAGCTCTTCGTACTCCAGGATGTCGTAGCCTTCGGGCGTGCGGCGGCCCGGCGTAAGAGAGCGCGAACAACACACCACCTTGAAGCCCAGGCAAGCAGCCTTGCGGGCAGTAGCACGACCGATTTCACCCATTCCCACCACGCCAAATACGCGGCCGAACACCTGACCATACGGACGATGGCGCGTGTAGTCCCAAATGCCGGCGCGCATATCGGCATCAGTTTCGTTCAAGCGACGCAGCACGCAAAGCGCCAACGTAATAGCATGGTCGGACACCACTTCAGTACCATAACCAGGCACTACGCATACCGCAGTGCCGTTCTTCGTTGCCGCAGGCACATCGATATCGTCGTATCCGATGCCCGTTCGGCTTACCACGCGCAGATTTGGAAGCGCCTCAAACACCTTGGGCGGAAACTTACCATAGGAAGTAACCACACCATCGGCATCGGCAGCATTGCGGATGATAGCTTCGGGCTCACGCTTGTTGAACAGGGCAATGTCAACGCCTGCATCCTTCGCCATACGCACTTCAAAGTCGTTGTTTTCGAAGTCGGTGTCAACAATAACGATTTTCGGCATTGCTGCCCCTTTCTACCACCATTGGGTAACGGTCCCCGATTGGTTGAGGGAAACCGGCTCGCTCTTCGTTTGCGGCTCCATCTTGGTGATGATGCCGAGGAAATCTTTGATGCGCGCAAAGAATTCCCGTTGCTCGTAAGAATCCTTATTGGAGTAGTCGCTCAGATCGCTTGCAACACCACGTGCGTCGATGCCGAAACCGCACGCATCGTACACAGCACGATACAAATGGTACTCCTGCGTAACGATAACGCAGCGCTGCACGTTGAATACATTCTTCAAGCGGTACATGCTGTCGTATGTGGAAAGGCCCGCATGATCACAGAAAATATCTTCGGCGGGAATCCCGTTGGCCTTTGCGTACTTCGCCATGGCCATGACCTCGCTGTATGAAGAGTCGCTATTGTCGCCGCTCATGATGATTTTCGGGGCAACCCTAGCGTTGTATAGGTCGTCGGCAACATCAAGACGATCTTTCAGAACAGCTGAGGGGCTGCCGTCCCAGTTGATGCCTGCGCCCAACACCACAATGGCGTCAGCTTCGAACGCATCCGCATTAGCGGCTGCCTGAGCCTGAGATTCAAAGGCAGGGCGCGTGCTTGCGCAAACCCAAGCATTGATCCCCAGAGGAACGCCCACCACAACAAGCGTAACAAACAGCACGAAGCCGATAACGGCTTCGATTAAGCGGCGGAGGCATCCTTTTTTTCGTTTAGTTCCCATAGGTTTCGATCATAGCAAACGTACGTAAGAGTTTCGGAACCTCCACGTTGTCCGCGCGTTTTGTTCGTACGCGGCCTGCTCTTCTCCCCTCTCTTCCCACACGAAGGATCGGGACTGCCGTGGGTCGTCGGGACGCGTGGTGAATACCGTGATACTTTGCCCCCGCACGGAAAAAGGGGATACGGCAAGACAGCGCTCTCGGCAATGTTGCCCGGGGCTTTTCGCAGATGCCCCCCCCCTGCGAGGAACCGGAGATACGGCGTGCCTTCGGTATGCGACATAAAGAAAGAGGGTTGTCAGCCCTCTCACCTCGACCTCGCACTTCACTCTGAAATCCGCACACATAAGAAAGCCTCCCATTTCTCGCTTCCAAGAAATGGGAGGCAGTTCACAAGCAGATCTGGCCCCTAAAAGCACATTCTGGCTATTTTGCTACCACATTGACCAGGCGGCCCGGGATAACAATAACCTTCTTGATGTCCTTACCAGCGGTTGCGTCAGCGATGGCCTCCAAGGCCGTTTCGCGAATGGCGTCTTCCGCAGCATCGGAAGCAACGATGATCTTGGCCTTCACCTTGCCGTTAACCTGCACCGCCAGCTCAACCTCGGAAGCCTTAGCGGCATTCGGGTCGAACTCAGGCCAAGCTTCCTTGTGCACAGAAGTTTCGTTGTCCAAAACATCCTGCCACAGCTCTTCGGCCCAATGGGGAGCCATCGGAGCCAGCAACTTCACGATAACCTCAGCAATTTCCCTATCGAAGGCAGCAAGCTCGGCGTTGGCGGCACGATCTTCGGCGGAGGTTTTGCGCAGGTAATCGCCTGTAGCATTTACCAATTCCATGATGGCTGCAATAGCCGTATTGAAATTGTTGCGAGCGAAGTCGTCGATGACCTTGCCAACCACGCGATGGCGCTCGCGCAGAAGCTCATCATGAGCCTTCTTTGCTTCTTCCGCCTTCGCGCCAGCTTGGAAGGAAGTTTCCTCCCCGGCCTTCCCTGCAAGATCATTCACCATACGCCAAGCACGATTCAGGAACTTGTACATGCCAGCCAGGCCGTCTTCGTTCCACTGCAGCTCCTTGTCAGGCGGAGCCATGAACAGGATATAAGCACGCACTGCATCGGCGCCGTATCCAGCGATCATGTCTTCGGGGCTGATAACGTTGCCCTTCGACTTCGACATCACCTCGCCGTTTTCATCGAGAACCATGCCCTGGCACAATAGGTTCGTGAAAGGCTCGTCGAAGTTGAGCATACCCATATCGCGCAGTACCTTCGTGAAGAAGCGGCTATACAGCAGATGCAGGATAGCGTGCTCAATCCCGCCAATATACTGGTCGACTGGCATCCAGCGGTTTACGCGGTCGGGAGAGAAAGGCAGCTCGGTGTTGTGCGGGTCGGTATAGCGCATGTAGTACCAGCTGGAGCACGTGAAGGTGTCCATGGTGTCGGTTTCGCGACGCGCAGGCTTACCGCACTTCGGGCACGTGCACTGAGCGAACTGCTCATGCGTTGCAAGCGTTTCGCCAGCAGCCAAATCGATGTCCTTGGGCAGCGTAACAGGCAGCTGGTCCTCGGGAACGGGCACGATGCCGCAGTCATCACAGTAAACAATCGGGATAGGATTACCCCAATAGCGCTGACGGGAAATGAGCCAGTCGCGCAAACGGAACTGAACCGACTTCTTGCCCTTACCTTGAGCCTCCAGGTCACCGATGATAGCGTCGACAGCAGGAGAATGCTTGCCGCCCACCATGCCGGTGTACTTGCCGGACTGAACTAGCACACCTTCGGCCTCGTAGGATTTTTCCCAATCGACGGTGGTAACCTTGCGTTCCTGCACGCCATTGAGCTCGGGATACAGCGGATCATCTTCACCCAAGATAATGGGGATGATGGGCAAGTCGTACTTGCG
>UMKM01030475.1_pt1 | contig 11755 bp, 10 predicted proteins | sample 1966331 | NCBI WGS metagenome assembly UMKM01 (sample SAMEA4836176, study PRJEB28245) | human gut metagenome | biome: gut microbiome; material: fecal sample | place: Denmark | collected 2008 | reverse complement strand
CCAGCCACAACCAGAGCCGCAGCTATTCCTCTAAAAGTGTTTTTGTTGAATCTCTGCCAAAATTTCATATTATTTTCCTCCTCATAATAAATCATTTGTTTATCAACTTCTGGATCAGATTGCTAGTGCTTTCGAAGCCGGATGCCTGTTTAATAAAGCATATGTTTCCGGCTGTAACAAATTCTCATAATTTCTCAGCTGATAATCTGCCAGTTCCGCAACCAGCTGCAAACTGTTGATTTTATCAAGCAGCGTTTCACGAGCCTCTGCCAGCAGCTTTTTACGCTCCTGTATCGTAGCATCACCCATTTCTGCCAGCCGAATATAATCAATGATATGTTCCAATGACATCCCGCTGGCTTTCAGCTTTTTGATAAAATTGATAAAATTTACAAAATACTCATCATAATTGCGGATCCCGGCCGCATTCCGTGGCACCGGAGGCAGCAGCCCGATCCTTTCATAATATCTTAAAGTATCAGTTGACATATTGGTTTTTGCGGCAATTTCCCGAATCGTCATTTTTACTCCTCCTCACAGTGATTATGCCTGAGCTGATAAATACTGTAATCTACATTATCCAGCAGCTGTTGTTTAAAATGGATATCATCCAGCAGATAAAAGCGCAGATTTTTCAGCAGCTTGATTTTCTGTTCCTCTGTATTATCGCTGTGCTCAATGATATTTAAAGCTGCTTTTAACCGCTCCGGCCGCTGTTCTGCCGACTGCAGAATCTGCTGTAAATTCTCCTGCGTACATTTCTGCATCTTTTCCATAGCTACTCAGCCCCACTAAAAATTCTCTCTTTAAACTTTTCCATAACACGTGTTCCCGGATCACTTTCATTATAAATTATTATAAATTATTCTTTCTTATATGTATAATACCTATTTCTCATATCCATCAATGCCTTTTAGGCATTGATTTTCCACGACTGTACAAATAAAAAAAGTGCAAGCGCAATCACTTCTGGTGATCTGCACTTACACTTTCTGACCACAGCCTCTGATTCAGCTGCAACTGTCTGCTATTGCTTTTATCTTCACTGCTCCCTATTGTTATATGTTTTCACAAAATTTTTGGCAAACTCAATAAATTTCGTCGTCGTTACACTGAAAGGCTGTCGTTTTTTCCAGGCCAGCACTGTAGTAGCAGCAAGTTCAGGATACAGCGGCAGCGAACAGACCTGTGAGCGGTCCAAAAAAGGCCGTGAACCCTCAATATGAAAAGCATATCCCAGCCCGTTCCGTACCATTATCGAAGCATTCGTACTCATATTGCAGGTATACGGAACCCTGACCTGCGGAAAATAATCACCAAACCAGCTGACCAGCTCATTTTGCACTTTCAGCCGTGCTGGAAAAAGCAGCTCCTTCCCCACCAGATCTGCCGCCGTAACAAAGCCCTTTTGCACCAGCGGATCTTCGGCAGGCAGCAGCACGGCCCAGCGTTCTTTGACCCCCAGACGGATAAAATCATACCTGTCAATATCCACAGGTTCCAGAAACAAAGCAATATCTGACAGACCTTTTTCGATACGTTCATTAGTATAATCCGCATTACCGGCATATAATTCGTAAGTTACAGCAGGATACTTTTCTTTAAAAGCCCGGAACATTTCAGCAATGACCTGTACGGAAGCCAACTCGCCGCAGCCCACCGATACTACACCGTTGATCAGCTCGTCGCGTTCTGTCAGTTCTTTTTCCGTTTTATCTGCCAGATCAACGATCTCCTCGGCCCGCCGGCGCAGCAGCATTCCTTCGTCAGTCAACGTCACCTTACGCGCGCCGCGCGAAAACAGCGTTACTCCCACATCTTCCTCTAACTGTGCCAGCTGTCGGCTCAATGTCGGCTGCGTGATATGCAGCAGCTCAGCCGCTTTTGTGATATTCTCCTCACGTGCCACTGCCAGAAAATACCTCAGTATCCGCAATTCCATTGCCTCTGCCTCCTTTTATCCTGGTCAACTGCATCTGCCTGTTCTGTCCTTTTCTTTCTATCATAAAGTATTTTTATGCTCTCAGGCAAGCTTTATCTGTCCTTAAACATAGAAAAGGCATTATTTCCCCAAGGAAACAATGCCTTTCTTTACTGCTATTTATTCAGCCGCTGGCCGATTTTCAGCATATACATCGGGTCAACGTTCTGCCCATCGACAAAAACCTCAAAATGCACATGCGGGCCGGTACTATATCCGCTGCTGCCGACAAAGCCGATGATCTCACCCTTACGCACGCTTTGACCGGGCGCAACGGCAATCCCGCTCATATGCCCGTAAGCAGTTTCATAACCGTTGCCGTGATCGATACGTACATAGCGTCCATAACCGCCGTTCCAACCGGCAACCTCTACCGTCCCCATCGCACTGGCGTAAACCGGCTCGCCGAATTCAACAGCAATGTCAACCCCGGGATGCCAGTCGTAACCGCCACCGATCGGTCCCGTACGTCCACCGTAGGGAGAGCTGATCGTACCACCTTTGGTCGGCCACAGATCAGGAAAGACCGAGCGTTTATTATTGCGCCCTTCCAGCTCCGAAAGCAGTTCACTCATCGAAGTTTTCTTCTCGTCGATCTGCTGCGCCATATTTTTATTCTGAGCCGTCAGTACTGCCGCCATTTCCTTCACGCCCAAATCAGCAGGACCTCCCTGTCCCAAGTAACGAGGAGCATTGCCTGCCGTTGCCGTTTCGCCTGACGCGCTGCTCAAATCACTGCCCAGCTTAGTACTGTCAGTGTCACGAATCAATGCCCGGCGCAGTTTAGTTTCCAATGTCGTGATTTCAGACATATCACGCAGCATTTTTTCGTTATCCGCCAGCAGGCTTTGCAGCTGTGCTTCCAACTCGCCTTTTTTAGCCTGATATTCTAAAAAATCAGTCCGTTCCTGACGGAACTGATAAAAATTATAACCCATATAACCAAGCGCGCCCACCATACAGACAGTACATATCAATACAGCGCCGGCCAGCAATTTAAACCGCCGGGCGCCAAAATGGTAAACTTTCTGCCCTTCCGCCCGAGGTACTGTAAAGGTATATTCTTGCTGTTTCTGTAAATCTTTTTCTTCCATATTTTAACCTCTTATCTAAAATACCCTAACTTCTGACCTGCTGCCAGCAGCCTGTGCCCAATAAAAGGCAGACTTTCCAGATCATCCTTACCCATACCGCCCACTGCCAGCAATACGCCGCCGTAAACAGGCACAGCCACGGCAATAGCCGCTAAAATCGCCCAGGCTCCCCAGCTTACCGCCAGCGTGATCACGCCATAAACAGCCGCTCCCATAGCTGCGGCTGACACAGCAGGCTTAAATACACCGCTGAAGGATAAAGCAAAACCTGTATATTTGTAAATAAAAATCATATTTAAAACTGCTGCCAGGCCAAAATCCACTACCGTAGCCATTGCCGCACCCTTGATACCCAAAGTCGGTATCGCCGTCAGCGTCCAGCTTAAAAACACCTTGACCGCAGCCGCTAAAATCATATTGATGACCGGGATCGAAGTCCGACCCAGCCCCTGCAGAATTCCTGTACTGATCTGATGCAGACCCAACAGCAAGATACCTACGCTCATAGTTTGGATAGCATCGGCAGCTCCAGGCGCATTATAAATCAGCGCCGCTATTTTTTCAGCCAGAAAATACATACCTACAAAACAGGGACAGGTAATGATCAAAGCGACTCTGAAGGCCGTCCTGGTTTTGGCCCTGATGCCGAAAACATCATTCAGTGCCCGCGATTCAGAAATCGCCGGTACCAGGCTGATCGTCATAGCCGCCGTGAAGATAGTCGCTAAATTGATCAACGGCACAGCCATACCTGTCAGATAACCGAAAAACTCTGTCGCCTGACTGATATGAAAACCAGCTGCTTCCAACCGCTGCGGCACGATCAAAAGATCAAGGTTCGCCACAACCGGCAGCATCAGGCTGGACATGGAAACAGGCAGCGCCAGCCGCAGCAGGCGGCTGATGATGGCCCGCGCCGACTCTCTCGTAGCCAGTAGATTCTGCTGCTGCAGATCCGCTTTCAGCTTCTGCTTGAGCCGTCCATAGAACCACATCAAAACCAAAAGCGCGCAGAAGGCGCCGACTCCGGCGCCCATACTGGCGCCGCCAGCCGCATAAGCCAAACCATGCGGCATAAACATATTCGCAAAAACGATCATCGTCACAACACGCATCAGCTGCTCTACTATCTCGGAAGCCGCCGTTGGCGTCATGATCTGCCAGCCCTGCAGATAGCCGCGGAAACTGGCTAAAAATGTAACAAAAAATACGGCCGGAGCCAAAGCAATAATAGAGTAATAAGCGCGGCTGTCACGGATCCAGTGATTATCGATCAGCCAATGAGCGCCGAAAAAAAGTGCCGATGCAAAAACCAGGCCTGTAACGAACAATAACCGCAGAGAAACATTAAAGACACGTTTGGCTCCCAGAAAATCCTTCTGCGCCAGCTTTTCAGCCGTAATAATCGAAATTGCGACCGGTATCCCTGCCGATGACAATGTTATTGCCATCAGATAGATCGGAAACCCCATCTGGTAAAGGCCGATCCCTTCGCCGCCCAGTACACGCGACAAAATGATCCAATTCAGCGAACCGATGACCTTGACGACGATACTGGAAACCGTCAAAATCAGTGTACCTTTTAAAAATTTATTATTACTGCTAGCACTCTTTTCGGTATCGCTCATGATTACCCGCCTTGTCAAATTTTACAATTACACATACTCATACATTATAATTATCACCTTAAAGCCACTTTTTGACAAGCTTTTTCGGTTTTATTTCACAAAATATTGCTTTATTGCCCGGCCATTGTTACAATTAAAGTTAGAAATAATTTATCAAGGAGGTCATTTGCATGAAGAAAATCCTGTCCATCGCTCTGGTTAGTCTGCTGGCCTGCGGCGCGTTACTTGCCGGCTGCGGCGGTGAAAAGAAAGCTGACCCTAAGGCTGCAGGCGACAAAACCAAAGTTGCCTTCGTTTATGTCAGCTCCGCCAAAGACGGCGGCTACTCTATGGCACATGAACTGGGGCGTCAGTATGTTGAGAAAAACATGCCCAACGTTCAAGCAAGTTACATCGAATCAGTTCCTGAAGGTGCCGATTCCGAACGTGTAATTACACAACTAGCTTCCCAGGGCAACAAAGTTATCTTCACCACCAGCTTTGGTTATATGGACCCGACGATCAACGTCGCAAAAAAATACCCCGACATTACCTTCCTGCACTGCTCCGGCTTCAAAACAGCCCCCAACGTAGGCAACTACTTCGGCCGTATGTACGAAGCCCGCTATGTCACAGGTATCGTTGCCGGTAAAGAAACAAAATCCAACGTCATTGGTTATGTAGCAGCGTTCCCGATCCCGGAAGTAATCCGCGGCATCAATGCCTTTACCCTGGGCGCGCAAAGCGTCAACCCTGACGTACAGGTCAAAGTCCTCTGGACCAATACCTGGTATAATCCAGCTACCGAAAAACAGGCTGCTATCACACTGATCGATGCCGGTGCCGATATCATCGCTCAGCATCAAAATACCCCCGGTCCGCAGCAGGCAGCTGAAGAACGCGGCAAATATGGCATCGGCTACAATGTCGATATGTCGGCCAATGCACCTAAAGCATCCTTGACCTCCGCGATCTGGAACTGGGGACCGTATTATGAAGAAACCATCAAACAGGTTAACAACGGTACCTGGAAATCCGGCGCTTACTGGGGTTCCATGAAAGATAAAGTAGTCGACATAGCTCCCTACGGACCCGCAGTCAGCGATGAAACAAAAAAACTGGCTGATGCTGCCAAAGCAGATATCATTGCCGGCAAACAAAAAGTTTTCACCGGCCCGTTGTATGATCAAAGCGGTGCCGAGAAAGTTCCTGCAGGCACTACTCTGACCGATAAGGAACTTTTGAGTATGGACTGGTTCGTCAAAGGCGTTGACGGTAAAATCCAGAACTGACTCGCTTGAGTGTTTTAGTAAGGAAGGTATAAAGGAATGAAAAAGACATTAATTTTAAGCTTAGCACTGGCTTTAGGAATCACCACTGTTTGCGCTGCTTCTCCGCTCAAAAACTATAACGCGGGCAAAGTAGCTGTTGATCTGGGACTTAACGTCCCTACCAGCAATACTTATGAAGGACACAGCGTCGGCAGCAAAAAAACGTCTCCCTATGCCGGTATCACCGTAGGCCTTGGCAGCAATACCGCTGTCAACTACAAATGGAATCAATACAAAAACAGCGGCAGTAACAAGGTCGAAGCCCAGCAGCTCAACCTGATGTACAAAGTCCTGCCAGTACTTGATGTTTACGCAGGTTATGTCGACAGTGACGTCAAACTGCACGGCGACAGCCGCAGCCGCAGTTCCGGCCAAGTCGGTGTCCAGGGACGTGTCGAATTGCCTTTTCTCTGTACTTTATGGGGCAGAGCAGGCGTGGGCAACAAGCTCAACAGCTATGAAATCGGCCTGAGCCGTACTCTGGTATCCAATGTAGAGCTGAATCTGTCGTACTATGACAACAAATTCAAAGATTCTGCTCCCGGCGGCAGCGACGTCAAAACCAAAGGCGTTAATATGGGTATCACCGTCAAATTCTGACCTGCATCTATTAATCATCTAACCAAATAAACCTCAAAATAAGGCCTGGAAGCAAAAATTCCCGGCCTTATTTTTCTATAATACTAACGGATAATTATTATTGACAACTGACAAAAGCTGTGCTATTATAATTACATTGAAAACTTACATCTGCGTAAGTTCTGCTCACAAAAAAAATAAATTTTATAGCACTTGGAGGAATGAAGAATGAAAAAATTCGTATGTCAAATCTGTGGTTATGTTTATGAAGGCGAAGCAGCTCCTGAGTACTGCCCGCAATGTAAAGCTCCTGCATCCAAATTCACCGAAATGTGCGGCGACCGTACCTGGGCTGCTGAACATATCGTAGGTATAGCAAAAGACGTCGCAGAAGACATTAAAATGGATCTGCGCGCTAATTTTACCGGCGAATGCACCGAAGTTGGCATGTACCTGGCAATGAGCCGTGTTGCTCATCGTGAAGGTTATCCTGAAATCGGCATGTACTGGGAAAAAGCAGCTTTTGAAGAAGCTGAGCATGCAGCTAAATTCGCTGAACTTTTAGGCGAAGTCGTTACCGACTCCACTCAAAAGAATCTGGAAATGCGTGTAGAAGCCGAAAACGGCGCTACCGCAGGTAAATTCGATCTGGCCAGCCGCGCTAAAGCAGCAGGTCTGGATGCTATCCATGACACCGTGCATGAAATGGCAAAAGACGAAGCCCGCCACGGCAAAGCTTTCGAAGGCCTCCTGAAACGTTATTTCAACAAATAATAAGCACCTTACCCACTATCTTTATACATCATCTACTTCCCTCAACAAAAACAGCCCCTGTTTCCTTTAGGAAACAGGGGCTGTTTGATTTTACACACCATATTTTTCTTTACTCTTACATACGTTTAAACTTTTTTACCACTGTTGCCGACTCTTACCAGTCCTTTTCCTTATGCGGCCCTTAAATAATACATATTCGGCATTTTCAATTTTTCGCCGATTTTATTAAAGCGCAGAACAAGTTTTCCTGTCCCACCGCTTTGACCGCCAATACTAATAAGACCTGCAGACTGCATCTGTCCATAAAAGGTAGCTGTCACATTTCCGCTGACCAGCATTTGCATATTACCTGCCGAAGAAAGGAAACAGCCGCCGTCAAGCTGTTTATCTGCATTGATAAAAGGGTCTGACAAACTCAAATTTTTATTGGCAATAAAAAGTATCCTGCTGTTGTCTACCGACTTGATCGAATTTACAGCTATCGACCCACCGGAAATAAAGCTTACCTGCCCACCGCCCTTGATCGTAATATTCTTTAAAACCACATTATCATAATCTTTGATAGTACCATAGTCACAAATAATAAATTCTAAAGTTTTTCCTTTAGGAACAGTGATTTCTACGTTATCCATAGTTAAAAAATTTTTATACAACATATAGCCAATACCCAGCTGTTCACCGATCAATAAAACAGTATTATTGGCAACACTTATCTTCGTTCCCGAAAAGCTGGCTTTAGCGGCCCAATATTGCCCGTTGGTAATATTCCAGTTACTTAAAGGCCTGTCTTCAGTCGCACCTGTATACTGAAGCTCCGGATAAGTAGCTTTTTCAAAAACTTCCGGCGATGCAGCACTTTTATATTTAGGCTCTGTCACAAACTCCTTATTGATTACCTGCCCGCCCACTGTATAGTCACCAAAATATCCACTGTAATATACCTTATTATTGGGATCATAATCTACATCGTTATTAATAATCAATGCTCCGCTTGAAGTAATAAAGCTGTCATTTATATAGGCGTCTGGAGGCTGCTCCGGTTCTTCTCCGCCTCCGGTACCGCCATTATCACCTAACGTATGGACTTTACGGATAACCTTGCGAATCCCCTGGCAAGCTCCTACTGAGGTTATTTGATAAGCAGCGCTCTCTTCAGGAGTATAGTCAGATGCCAGATCAATATTATTTTCAGTAATTCCCACAGCGTACCAGATGCCATTCTGGTCAGCTTTACCGCCGTCTATACTTAAATGTCCAAAGCTGCCGCTGTCACTGCCTTGTATATAGTTTTCCGGTGTCAGCCACGTCCAGTTGCTGTTTTTATTATCTAAAGCTGCAACAGCTTTTTTATATCCGGCTTCAGCAGCATACCATGCCTGCTGCTCCCGATAATCTGATGAGGCAGCCGTTTTTTCTATTGTCATCATCGGCAGCCAGGCTATGGCCACTACCATCAAAAACAACAGCATTACTATAGCTATGACAGTTACCGAACCACGTTGTTTCTGCACACATTTCACCTCATTGCTCTTTTTGTATATGTTATAAATTAAAACCTATAATATAAATTATTTGATATTTTTTAATTTATTATATCATTTGTATTATAAAATCACAATATATTGTACCTATTTTAATAAATATTTATTTAGGCTATATTTAATAATCTTTTATTAAACAAATATAAAACCTGTCAATACCATACAAAAAAACAGTACCGCTGCTATATAATAGCAGCGGTACTGTTTACTTCTTTATACGTTTTTATTTCATACCTTTGGGAACGGTAAAACCAGGAGCTTTGAGCACACTATCATTAAACTGTATCAGACCACTTGTCTTAAAATTGCCCCTGCACTGAATCTGACCTTGAAATGAAGCACTCTCAACTATCGTAATATCTTTATCAGAAGATAAAAATCCTCCACCCGGATTATTTTTATAACTCCAAATACTGCTGCATATTTTCATATCACCATTAGACATGAACATCGTCAAGCCATTATAGGCAACGGTCTCAGTCCCCATGCCAAACTGAAAATCGCCGGCAAAAAACATTCGTACGTTGCCTGTAATCGTTCCAGTTAAAACTACTGGTTTAAGCGCGCTAAAAATAAAGGTTACAGGCAAATCACTTTCAGGACCGTTGATTTGATTTAATTGTATTCCATTATTGTAATTTTGATTGTCTATAAAAATTATTCTACCGGCAGAGTTCCCTGCATCTACAACTTTAACTCTTTTTATATTATAAGGATCACTCTCATCTACTAAATTAGACAAATCCCAATAATAATCTGTATTCTTTGCTGTCTTAATTGTAGAAGGCCATGTCATGTCAGGCATAGGAGGCATTTTGGGATATTTACTTATATCAAAAATTCTCTCCGGAAGTCTTGTTTTTAGAGTCGGCCTGTTAACACTGTCAGTCCATTCATTCGTAAATGAATTATTATTTTTCACGTTGTAAAAACCAGATCCATATAATTTTCCCAGAAACCTAGTATCTATATCGTCAATATTAAAATCCTTTTGGTCTTGTACTACTGTGACCGTACCTCCGGCCTGTACCAAGCCAGGTAATTCCAAAACTTCTTCTCCCACGCTGTCACCACCGCCAGTCCCTCCGTCATCAACAAAAATATAGGTTTTTCGCATAACTTTGCGTATACCCTGGCAGGAGCCGACTGATGTAATTATATAGTTGGCCTTATCGCCTGGTATAGTAACATCCACTTCATTGTCATCTTTGATCTCCGTAATCGCAGTTGCATACCAGACTCCCTGCTTATCTGCTTTTTGGTTATCAAGGCTATTTAAATAAAAATCCCCAGACTTTATTTCTGCGATTTTACTTAACCAATTATTCCATTCACTACTCCCATCATTAAGAGCAGCTATTGCACGCTTATATCCGGCTTCAGCAGCATACCACGCCTGCTGCTCCCGATAATCTGATGAGGCAGCCGTTTTTTCCATTGTCATCATCGGCAGCCAGGCTATCGCTATAATCATTAAAAACAACAGCATTACTACAGCTATAACAGTTACCGAACCACGTTGTTTCTGCACAAAATTCACCTCGCCGCCTTTTGATATAAATTATAAATCTAGGTTAAAAGCATATATTATTTGTTATTATTTAATTATTATATCATTTGCATTATAAAATAACAATATATCAAGTTTTTTGTAAACATTTGTTTAATCTATACTACGCCAATTCTTCATTAAACTAATATATATAACGCTACTAAAATTCAAAAAAACAGTATCGCTGCTATTATAGAGCGGCGATACTGTTTACCTATTTATGCGTTATTTAATTCATACCCTTGGGAACTGTAAAACCAGGAGCCTTTAAAACAGCATCACTGTAATGAATTGTACCTTTAGTTTCGAAATTTCCTTTAACTTGAGCCTGCCCATAGAAAGCCTGGTTGGCAATTATTATATTTTTGTCAGATGACAAAAATCCATTTTTAATAGCAGCCTTTATTTTCATTTCTCCATTTGACATGAACATTATCAAGCCATCAGAATCACCAAAATTTCCCAAAGTAAAATCACTGGCAAAAAACATTCTTACATTTCCAGAAATTTTACCATTAATAACTACTGGATTTGTGAAAATTATAGTTACCGGTAATCCTGTTGAAGGACCTGATATCCCGTTAGTATTTATTTCCGATTTACTGCTGTTATCAACAAAGATGACCATACCACCTGCATTTCGTGCATTTAATGCAAACCAATCACTATAAGTTTCACTTAGATCCCAAAAATAATTTTTTAGAGATTTTAAAACATAATCATTGGGTATATCCTGTAAATTTTGATAATTCTCTTTTTGAAAAACACTTTCAGGGATATGTGTCTTCAATGTATTTGGATATGTTCCCTGAGTATGTCCACTACTAAATTGGTTTCCGCTGGAATCAAAAAAACCTGAACCATATAAATCGCCGTTTAATTCTCCTGCCTGATTATTGGTTATGGTCACAGTACCGCCAGCCTGTACCAGACCTGGTAATTCCAGTGTTTCCTCACCGCCGCTGTCACCACCGCCAGAACTGTCGTCATCACCTAAAACATACGTTTTACGGATAACCTTACGAACGCCCTGACAGGAACCGACAGCAGTGATCTGGTAAACAACATCTTCTCCAGGAATATATCCCGAAACTATATCAGCATTATTTCCCATAATACTAACAGCGTACCAAATTTCATCTTGGTCAACTTTATTACCATCTATACTCAAATGCGCAAAATTCGCACTATCACTATCTCGAATATATTCTTCCGGTGTAAGCCATCGCCAGTCATTATTTTTGTTTGATAACGCAGCCACAGCTCTTTTATAGCCGGCTTCGGCGGCATTCCAAG
>UMKM01018675.1_pt1 | contig 11902 bp, 6 predicted proteins | sample 1966331 | NCBI WGS metagenome assembly UMKM01 (sample SAMEA4836176, study PRJEB28245) | human gut metagenome | biome: gut microbiome; material: fecal sample | place: Denmark | collected 2008 | reverse complement strand
AAGAGCCAGTTTATTATTCTGCATTTTCCGGAACTCAAGCAACTGATTAATAAGGCGCAGCATACGCTGAGTACTCTTATCCATTGTCTTTAACGGATGTACCAACTCACGCGGAATATCAGTCACACGCTGTATCTTTTCCAAAGCCCCGTGAATCAATGTCAGAGGGGTACGGAACTCATGAGATATGTTTGTAAAAAACACAAGCTTGTATTCCGTCAGTTGCTTTTCTATATTGATACGGTTGCGTAAGCTATTGAAATTATGGATAATACGGAAGGCAAGATACAGGGCTATAACCAATACCAGAATATAACCGAATACCGCCCAATTAGTCTTCCAAAACGGAGGAACCACAACAATCTTCAAAGTAGTCTCATTTTCATTCCATATTCCCGAGCCATTGCAAGATTTTACATGCAACAGATAGGTTCCCGGATTGAGATACTTAAAAGATGCGAAATTAAGAGAAGACGGAGCACTCCATCCTTTATCATAATTCTCCAGCCAATACATATATTTCGTACGTCCGCTATCCGAATAGTCCAGTGTTGAGAAGTCTATCAGAATGGAGCTTTGATAATATTTCAAAGAAATCTCGTCCGAATAAGCCAGTGACTGTTGCAAAGGCGAATCCTCCATTTCGGGATTCATCTGGATTCCATTCACATACAAATTAGTGAAAACAACCGGAGAAAAAGAATCACTGTTTTGTATCTTCTCCGGATCAATGACAATCATTCCATAGTTTGTTCCAAAAAGCAACTTGCCATCTTTTCCCACACAAGCACTGTTCTCACTATATACATTTCCTAAAGTATAAGAAGAGAAATAATAATTATCAGAAGAATGAGTAACCGGATTAAACTTCGAAATACCATACTCGGTAGCCACCCATAAGTCACCATTTTTATCTCCGAGAATGGATTGGATAACATCGTTTACCAACCCTTCGTCTGTTCCGTAATTCTCATATTTCAGCAAATCATAGTTTTCTTGTGGTTCACAAAGATTCAATCCCGACCCCGACGTACCAATCCACATACGCCCCTTATCGTCCCGATAGATACATTTAATCTCATTACTACAGAATTTACCGTTCGTGTAGCTGAACAAATGATAATTATCGGCATCGGCAATCAATGAGTCAGGATGGAAAATGCATATTCCCTCGCTGGTTCCCACCCAAACCATACCGTTCTCGTCTTCTTCTATCACACGAACCATCCGCAGGCCCAACCTTTCCTGAAAAAAGTGCCTGAATTTATATCCCCCGTCCGCAGTCGGTTCAGCCAAATCAAGTCCTCCCCCGAAAGTACCTACCCACATCCGGTCTTTCCGGTCACGATAGATCGAAAAGACATCATTAGCGGATAATGTAGTCGGATTCGAAGGATCATTGACATACCATGAATCCGCTATCTTTAATCCGTTTCCACGAGTCCCCATCCACATTTTCCCTTCTTTATCCTCAGTAATGGCATAAATGTTGGAATGAAAATACTGATTTGTTATCTTCGAATGGAAATCCGAGTCAATGGTATACAGTCCTCCCCTACGCGTACCAAACCAGATATCTCCGTCGGATGTCTTAGTCAGCATACGAATGGTATTCGAACGGTCGAACAAATCGGGAGATTCCGGATAAATACGAGAAGTACCTTCGTTCAAAACAGAGATATGGGATAATCCGGAATACTCCGAACTTACCCAGATTCCACCGGAACGATCCTCCATCACATAAAGCAGGAAATCTGAAGCGATATGACTTTTATCGTTTATATTAGCCAGAAAATGTTCCAATTTATCCTCAGCCGTATCATAGGCAAAGAGACCATTACCATACGTAGATATCCAGATAATGCCACGCGAATCGTGCACAATATGATAACGCTCAAAATCGATATAGCTCAACTTATCTTGGGGAATCAACCGGAATTCCTTTATTTTTCCACTATCGGCTGTGATATAGGTAAGACACCCTGTGTGATTAAAAATCCAGTAATCACCACGATTGTCCATTGTTAATTTGCCATGTTTGATATTCAGGCGGGAATCCGCAGCTATTTCTCCGGTACTGAAATCATACATATACACTCCGGTAGTCGTAAGGATCACCCATTGGTCCTTCAACAGAAAATTCCCGGTAGGTGATGTTTTTCCCGCAATAGAAGCAATAGAAGCACATTTTTTCATCTTTTGCGTAGTAGCCTGATAGCAATAGACATCTCCCTCTTCCGTCAGAAAATACATATCATTCTTATAGGACTGAGAAAAAGCAAAATGAATCAACCGGTCTTCAATCCTGTACTGACCGTTAGAAACGGATACTAATCCGCTCTGTGTCCCAATCCATATCCGTCCATCCGCACCCTCACTGACAAACCGCACTCTATTGTCCGGCATATTACCCCGTTCTGTTTTAAACACAGTCGATGTCATCTCTCCGTTATCCTTATGAACGATTCTCCGACAACCATTTCCGGAATGCCATAACCACACATCACCATTGTTCGCTACGAATATAGTCGAATAGTTCTGCCTCAAATCTCCGCAACCTGTATAATCAACGAAACGTGCACGCTGCAGGTCATAGCAACTGATCAATTCCGGTGTCGTAGAAATCCATAGAAAGCCATCCTTGTCTTCTGTAAGGTCAAAAATACGGTTATCAGACAACGATACTTTATCTCCGGCTTGCGGGCGGAATGTCAGAAACGAATTACCATCATAACGGCTCAGTCCATTCAAGGTTGCCAGCCATAAGAATCCTTTAGTATCCTGATATATATAGCGAATAGAATTGTTGGGCAAACCATCACTTGTTCTCATTTGTGTAGAGCGAAGTTCAGTCGCCCCGTAAATGTTCAGCACAAGACCGATAGATAAGATGAAGAATAAGATATGTCTGTTTATCATAATAGATTTTCAGATTAATAATGAATTAGACAGGCAAAAGTACTAAAAAAACAACACACAAAGGTACAGGCCATAGCTTTTTATTAAAATAGAATATTGTACGTAATTATATAGAAATTGTGATATAACCTCATTCAGACTGTACTATGCACAATATTGAATAAATATGAATGAATTTATATTGAAAAGAAGAAGAACACATCGTACTTTTGCACCAATTATCTATAAAAAATAAATCATGAGAAACAAGTTATTTTATTATTTATGTTGGCTGACAGCCGTCACAGGCAGTTTGCAGGCGCAAGCACAAAATAAAGTGGTTGCTCCGATGAAAGATGTCAATCAAGTAATCGACAACACATTGGATAGTCTGAACAAGGCACGTACAGCCAGACCGATAGCCGGTTCCAGCCGGAAAGGCGATAATCCGGTATTATTCCTGGTCGGTAACTCCACCATGCGTACAGGTACATTGGGAAACGGAAACAACGGACAATGGGGATGGGGATTTTATGCGGGCGACTACTTCGATCCGGACAAGATCACAGTAGAGAATCACGCATTGGGAGGAACCAGCAGCCGTACTTTTTATAACCGTCTTTGGCCGGATGTCATCAAAGGGGTACGTCCCGGAGACTGGGTTATCATAGAACTTGGCCATAACGACAATGGTCCTTATGACAGCGGTCGTGCCCGTGCCTCTATTCCGGGAGTAGGCACAGACAGCCTGAACGTGACAATCAAAGAAACCGGAGTGAAAGAAACTGTATATACATACGGAGAATATATGCGTCGTTTCATCCGTGATGTCAAAGCCAAAGGCGGACATCCCATTTTGTTCTCCCTTACTCCACGTTACGCCTATGAAGATAAAGACAGTACTATCATCAAACGTGTCAATAAAACATTCGGTCTATGGGCAAAGCAAATAGCAGAAGAACAGAACGTACCTTTTATTGATCTGAATGACATTTCAGCCCGCAAATTTGAAAAGTTCGGTAAAAACAAAGTGAAGTATATGTTCTATATCGACCGTATTCATACCAGTGCATTCGGAGCAAAGGTCAATGCCGAATCTGCCGCTGACGGTATACGAGCCTACGAGGGACTGGAACTTGCCAATTACCTAAAGCCTGTCTCGCAAGACACAAAGACCGGTTCCAGCCGGAAAAAAGGACGACCGGTATTATTCACCATCGGCGACAGCACGGTGAAAAATAAAGATAACGACAAAAATGGTATGTGGGGATGGGGCAGCGTAATAGCCGATGAGTTCAACCTTGACAAAATATCCGTCGAGAACTGTGCTATGGCAGGACGTAGCGCCCGCACTTTCTTGGATGAAGGACGTTGGGATAAAGTATACGAAGCTTTGCAGCCCGGTGATTTTGTACTCATTCAGTTCGGACACAACGACGCAGGAGTTATCAATACAGGAAAAGCCCGTGCAGAACTACGTGGTTCCGGAGAGGAAAGTAAAGTCTTTCTGATGGAAAAGACCGGCAAATATCAGGTAGTATATACTTTTGGCTGGTATCTTCGTAAATTCATCATGGATGCTCAGGAAAAAGGAGCAATACCTATCGTATTGAGCCACACTCCACGCAACAAATGGAAAGACGGAAAGATAGAACGCAACACCGATTCTTTTGGGAAATGGACACGTGAAGCAGCAGAAGCTACCGGAGCCTATTTTATTGATTTGAATAAAATCAGTGCCGACAAACTGGAAAAAAAAGGTATCGAAAAGACAGCCGCTTATTACAATCACGACCATACGCATACTTCTTTAAAAGGAGCACACATGAATGCCGAAAGTATTGCGGAAGGATTGAAAATGGTTAATTGTCCGTTGAAGGATTATTTGAAGAAATAAAACATAAAAATCCCTCGATATACGTAAGAGCCACATTATATCGAGGGATTTTTTTATGTTTTATTTCATTGTTTCCGCACCGACATAATATCCTAGGTTAGTACCTTGATTATATCCCATATTCTGCATAGCTTGAGACATATCATAATTATGATCTGTCATCAGATGGCGAAGACGGTGAGTAGTCGGATGATTTGTAGAGAAAATATAAATAGAACGATAATCACTAGAGCCTAAGATAACCTCTTCACGATAATCTCCCAAGAAATCTCCGTAATAACAAGGATTGTATTTCGTTCCATGATTACCTTGATTACTTCCATATAGATCGAAAGAAACATTCAGTTTGAAAGAAGCATTCGTTATCGGTAACTCATAATCATCTATCGTTACATCCGAATTAATAAAGTTATAGACTAGGTTAGGCATCTTCAATACAGCTAAAGCCATACAATGCTGCATCTTAAAGTTGATTTCCCCTTTAAAACGATTGTCTACCACAGCACTGCTTGAACTTGTCATCAAATCATATTTCGTATATTTCTCACCGCTTTGATCATTACCAAGTGTCCACTCACTAATATACTCAGCAAAAGGATCCCCCTCCGTAACATTAAATTTCACATTGACATCGTATGGATAATATGCATAAAACTTCATTTGTTTGAATTCAGCTCCGTTGTATTTGATTTGTTCACCGTCTATTTTCCAATTACCGTCTGCCGTCATCATACATTTCCGATTATTGATATTCTCTACTATTCCATTAGCGTCCACTCCAAAAATACCAATCTCGTCTCCTTCGGTAAACTCGGTAGCATATCCTTTCTCTATAGCACGTGTACCTGGAGTTGTATCAAAATATCCACCATCAGATACACTGATTTGTAAACCACTAGAAGAGTTGTCTCCGTTCATTTCCTTTACATCTTCCTCTTGTGAACAAGAAGAGAAACTTGCAATACCTGCAATTAAAAGTGCTGATATATAACTATATATTTTCATATTCGTATTTCTTTTTTATTGAATAATTAATGTATATATAAATAGGTTTAAAAGATAGACTATTGTTTTTCAGTAGCAGTAATCTCCCCTTCTTCTACATTCCAATTAGGATTCTCTGTCGTAGCTCCTGTATCAGGGGCGGTGGATTCGGCTTCAATATCTTCTTCTTCCGTAGTCCAATCATTTATTTGCGTACCCTCTTTCGTGATACTAAATACATACTCTTTTTGATCCACCGACATATTTGCCGTAATTGTATAATTATAAGAAACGCCCATATCCAACTTCGTTAATTTGGGAAATTCTACTTCATACAAACGATCTTCCATTCGTGCTTGAATACTCACCTTGTTATCTACAGTTTGCGGTAATAAAATAGCCTGCATCTTATATTCATCTACCGCTCCCACATTACCCCAATAAATGTCAGTAGGCTTTGCAGTTTCGTTAACAGTTGTTGCCCCCGTCATTGTATTGAATGTACCTTCGAGTTTCAAACCGATGAGATAGCAATCAATATCCGAAAGCTCAACTCCATCACCAGCTTTAAACTCCACTTTCAGGCGGCTCATCTTGTGATTAAATGACAACTGCACATTTGGCTGAGTAGCACTTGCTTTTGCTGTAGCATAAAGAAAGTCAAGGTATTTCCTCTTTGCTTCCGTAGCTTGATTTTCACTATCAGTCAAAACCTGCACTACCCCTTGACTGATACCGGATGTACCAACAAATGGACAATAGGCAGCCACATCATATTCTTGTGTACCTAACACCCAAATTTCTTCTGCTACTCCACCTTTCGCTACAAACATATTATTTGCATCACCGGTGTATTTGTAGTGAATGTTCTGTTGATTATTTCCACAAGAGATCCCTATAGAATCTCCAACTTCCCATTGGGTATCAGTTGCTCTAGTCGGCGCCAACGTACTTCCTGTTGAGTTATTGATCACTGCACTAAAAGAGACTTTCACCCCCGTCTCTCCCGCAAATTTGATGTCAGATTCCTTAACATCAGTACTACATCCTGCTAAGAATAACAGAATAATAGCAATCATTACATAGTTTTTCTTCATACCATGCATTTTAAAGTTTTTATAAATATGTATTGTTGATTAAATCCATTATAATATGGAATGAAAAGAAATTGCCGACAAAATTCATTTTGCATCGCAACTAAAGTAGAAAATGCTTGTTTTTCATTGTGTATCATTTTTATTATACTTAAGTTAAACAAAAGTTAGATTAAGTTTTAATCAGGCATCATTATTTATATTATATACCTAAAAACTGATGCAAACTTAGAGAACAATACAGTTATTAACAATACAATATTGTACATAAGCATAAAAAATACTGCCTTTTGTACAAATGAACATGGGATGAATAGGACATATATGGAATAAACAGGCCAAAAGAACATCTCATATCCGTTCTATTACATATTTTGATAAATTCAGAAAACCCGGATCAGAAAAAACAAGTCGAATCTATCCGTAATACAGTCCAAGTTTCATGTCCGACTATTGCTTTTTACTAATTATTTTTGTATCTTAGAAGTTTCCATCTTCTCAAAAACAAATGGTCACCTTATAAAGTGCCATTTGTCATTCTATAAAGTGCCATTTGTCCCGTTATAAGATGACTATTGTCCCATTATAAGGTGACAACTACCCGAATACATAAACTATACTAGTTTTATGCACTGAAAATCTTTAATCTTCGCACTGAAAACCCTTGAAAACAACGATGAAATGATGGAAACCTTATTGTATCATATCAAGAATAACTGAAGCATCCACCGCAAAGACCGTTCCATGACGGATTCCTTTCGGAAAAGAGACTTGATCGGAAACGTCTTCCCACGTTTCTCCATGATCGAGGGAACGGACAGCCCCATAACGATGGTCACGATACTTATCAAAATACACATAAAGAGTATCACCTACAAAAAGAGGAGCAGGCCCCTCCGCCCAATAGTTGCCTGTGATGGGAGCCGATACTTTGGTTGGGAATCCCCTCCTTATATTCTCCGTACGTGTCACACGCAGGTTTTTCTCCGGCGGATTAGAGTTCTCATTCTTAACTACCATAATCAGATCGTTCCTCTTTGGATCTTTCACAATAGCAGCATCGATAACGCTGAAATCCGGATTGAAAAACATGGCAGTCTTCGAGAAAGATTTGAAATCCTTAGTCGTTACATAATAGATACGGTGGTTCAGTCCCTTTTCACTTTTACTGGTAGGCACTTCCTTATGACGGCCGGGGATCGTAGTTGCCCAGAAGATATAATAGGTTTGTGACGATTCATCATAAAACAGTTCGGGAGCCCAGCAGTTATGTGCGGCAGGTTCATTCATCATCACAGGAATAGCCTTTTGCTCACTCCAATGAATCAAGTCACGGGAAGAAGCATAACCAATAATCCGGTCCGTCCAACTAGAAGTCCAGACCATGTGAAAAGTTCCGTCGGGAGCTTGACAAATACTAGGATCGCGCATCAATTTATCTTTGCCCACAGTAGGAGTTAAAAAGGAACGACCACCATTCAAAGCCGTCCAGGTCAGTCCATCATAACTATAAGCCAGATGCAAGCCATCTTTACTGTTATTTATAAAATAGGAAAAGAGATAAACGGTATCTCCGGCGGTAACGTTCATTATAGACCAGACGGTCAAAATCATCCAGACAATTACATTTTTCATGGTTCATTCTAAGATTAATAGATTCAGCTCGCAAAGATACCGTATCTTCCAAAGATACCGAAAAGCAAAGGGATAGATTAATTGGTATATTCATACAATTTTGTACACATACATCTATACATCCCATTTTTGATACGATTGTTTATGTTTCTGTACATCTTTATATTTCAAGAAGTTCGAAAAAGCCCTACTTTAGCACCAGAATTTAAAAGATAACGAAAATATATCAATCTTACGTATCATGATAAAACATTTTCTAGGCAGTATTATTCTTGCATTTCTTTCGATATCGACCGTTACAGGTCAAAGCAATGCTCTTGATCTATCCGGTAAGTGGAATTTCCAAATAGACCGGGAAGATACAGGCGTAAAAGAGCAATGGTTTCGAAAAATATTGGAAGACCACATCAATCTGCCCGGTTCCATGCCCGAGAAGTTAAAAGGCGACGAAGTGACCGTACACACGCAATGGACAGGAAGTTTATACGACAGTTCCTACTATTTTAATCCTTATATGGAGAAATACAGAATGGAAGGGCAAGTAAAACTACCATTCTTCCTGACTCCGGACAAACATTATGTAGGTGTGGCCTGGTATCAGAAAAACGTAACCATACCATCCGATTGGAAAGGTGACAGGATCATTTTATTTTTAGAACGTCCTCATATAGAAACCACCGTTTGGGTAAATAACCGGGAGATAGGAATGCAGAATAGCCTCTGTGTGCCGCACGTTTATGACCTAACTGCCGCCGTTGCTCCGGGAAAATCTTGTCGGATTACCATCCGCATTGATAACCGTATCAAGGATATCAACGTAGGACCGGATTCTCATAGTATTACCGACCAGACTCAGGGCAATTGGAATGGTATCGTAGGACGCATAGAGTTACAGACCACTCCTAAAGTTCATTTTAGCGACATACAGATATATCCGGACTTGAAAGAACGGAAAGCCACAGTGCGAATCAGTCTGTACGCACCAGCCTCTGCCAAAGCAACGTTACAATTATCCGCTGAAAGTTTCAACTCGGATAAAAAACATTCCGTCCCTACTGTACAACAGAATATCTCAGTACGTTCCGGAGATAACAAAATCAAAATGGAACTACCGATGGGAGAAGGTTTTCTGACTTGGGACGAATTTGATCCGGCACTCTATAAACTGACAGCGACACTGACCTGTGGCAAAGAGAGAGAAGTCAAAGAAGTACAATTCGGTATGCGCGAATTTACCATCAAAGGTAAATGGTTCTATGTGAACGGTCGGAAAACAATGCTTCGCGGCACAGTAGAGAATTGTGATTTTCCGCTTACCGGCTACGCTCCTATGGATGTAGCTTCATGGGAACGGGTATTCCGCATTTGCCGCAACTACGGGCTGAATCATATGCGTTTCCACTCTTTCTGTCCGCCGGAAGCCGCATTTATTGCTGCGGACCTTGTCGGTTTTTATTTACAGCCGGAAGGTCCAAGCTGGCCTAATCACGGTCCGAGACTGGGCAACGGCCAGCCTATCGACAAGTATCTGATGGACGAAACGATTGCCTTGACCAAGCAGTATGGAAACTATGCCTCTTATTGCATGTTGGCGTGTGGAAATGAGCCTTCCGGACGCTGGGTGCCATGGGTAAGCAAATTCGTTGATTATTGGAAAGCAACCGACCCACGCCACGTATATACAGGAGCTTCCGTAGGCAACAGCTGGCAATGGCAGCCCCATAACCAATATCATGTAAAAGCCGGTGCGCGCGGACTCAGCTGGACCGGTGCGCAGCCGGAAAGCACATCGGACTACCGTAACCGAATTGATACGGTAAAACAGCCGTATGTTTCCCATGAAACCGGACAATGGTGTGCATTCCCGAACTTCAACGAGATACGTAAATATACCGGAGTAAACAAAGCCAAGAACTTTGAAATCTTTCGGGATATATTGAATGATAACCACATGGGAGGTATGGGACACGATTTTATGATGGCTTCCGGCAAGCTGCAAGCGATCTGTTACAAGCATGAGATAGAAAAGACATTGCGTACTCCCGACTATGCGGGATTCCAATTATTAGCTCTCAATGATTATTCGGGTCAGGGAACGGCACTGGTAGGATTGCTGGATGTATTCTTTGAAGAGAAAGGATACATTAATGCCGCAGAGTTCCGCCGTTTTTGCAGTCCGACCGTTCTATTGGCACGTATCCCCAAGTTCACATACACCAATAACGAAACGTTCCATGCAGATATCGAAATATCCCACTTCGGAAAAGAAGCTTTGCAAAAAGCAAATACAGTCTATTGCGTAAAAGATAAATATGGCAAGATATATGCTCGCGGAGTGGTTAGTACACGGGATATTCCTATCGGCAATCTATTCTCGTTGGGCAGCATAGATATGAAACTGAACGATATCCGTACTCCCCAAAAACTGAATCTGGAAGTACGTTTGGAAAACAGTGATATTGTCAACGATTGGGACTTTTGGGTATATCCTGACAAAGTGAAACTTACACAAGGAAACGTATACACAACGGACACATTGGACGAGAAAGCGATATCCATCTTGCAGGAAGGTGGAAACGTATTGATAACAGCAGCCGGGAAAATAAAATACGGCAGGGAGGTCAAGCAATATTTCACACCCGTTTTTTGGAATACATCTTGGTTCAAGATGCGCCCGCCACATACGACAGGTATTTTTCTGAATGATTATCACCCGCTTTTCCGTGATTTTCCGACTGAATATCACAGTAACCTGCAATGGTGGGAACTATTGAACAAAGCGCAAGTTATGCAGTTTACGCATTTCCCCGCTGAGTTCCAACCGACTATTCAAAGCATAGACACTTGGTTTATCAGCCGTAAAATAGGAATGCTGTTCGAGGCTAATGTATTGAACGGCAAACTGATAATGACCAGCATGGACATCACTTCCCAACCGGAGAAAAGGATTGTTGCCCGTCAGATGCATAAAGCGATTCTTGATTATATGAATTCGGATGCTTTCCACCCGAATACAATCATAAGTCCCGAACAGATTCAGACATTATTTACTAAAATAGCCGGAGATGTGAAATCTTATACGAAAGATTCACCGGACGAGCTAAAACCGAAAATTAATTAAGCAGACTGATATGAAAACTACCTTCATAGGGCTTCTGTTTCTGATAGCCCCTTATATAAACGCACAGGAGAAAATCCGAACTTTTCAACTGTCGGATGCACCGCGTTACAGCGAAGAAACTGGATACGGATATGATCTTACCGATACACCGGAAAAAGGCAGTAAGGCACCCTTCTTCTTTTCTGTCCGTGTACCGGACGGTAACTACCAAGTAACCGTTCGTCTGGGAAACAAGAAACAGGCAGGAGTGACAACAGTAAGAGGCGAGTCACG
>UMKM01010034.1_pt1 | contig 11912 bp, 15 predicted proteins | sample 1966331 | NCBI WGS metagenome assembly UMKM01 (sample SAMEA4836176, study PRJEB28245) | human gut metagenome | biome: gut microbiome; material: fecal sample | place: Denmark | collected 2008 | reverse complement strand
AAAATGATGTTTCACGTGGAACGGTGGCAAAGTGGATGACACAAAATTGTTTCACGTGGAACAAGAAGTGTTAACAACAGTTAATTTATTTATTTAATACTTTTTAACTAAAATAATTTGGTGGTTTAATAGATTTGGCGTATCTTTGCACCGTGATTTAGAAACAATATAAGTTTAACAATTTAAATTAGGTAAGTCATGAACGAAAATTTTAACGAAACTGTTTTCAACTGTATTACAAGTGTTAACGCTTTAATGACTTCAAACGAAGTTGCTAAAGACGATAAGGCGGTTATCAAGGTGAACCGATTTAAGAAGTGGTTGAATGAGTTTGCGGCTGCAAACGGTTTGAATGAAGTAAAGTAACAACAGAAGTTTAACGTTTTAAAAAGATTAAGTTATGGCTAAAGGTTTTAGTTTTGCAAGTAAGTTCAATAAGACAAGTTTCGGTATTGATACAACCGATTTTCAGTTTGTAAAGTTGACCGACATTTTCAACAGCGAGAATGAGGGTGGCGGTGACGTTGTGCATCCTATCAATGGTTTGTACGTTCACAAATCACAGTTGGGGGATTCGCCTGTTATTATTGATGCCGAGAACAAACGTCTTGTTAACTTGCCACAGTTCACAGGTGACACGATTCGTGAGATTCTCGCAGATAGTGAGGCGGTTGACGCTATCAAAGCCAACAAAGTTGGTTACACGATTTACGAATATGAATCGCACGCAAAGAAATGTTATGGTATAACGTTTGTAGATAAGTAGTTTTCGTAGGGTAAAGGGTGGATAACGTGACGGGGTAAACAGTAACTTTGTTTATTGTTGCCCCGTTTTTGTTTCATTTTAAAACTGTAATAATATGGCTAAATTGAATCCGATAGGTTTTTCAAAAAGAACTTTTGCATCAACTTCTAAAATACATGTAGATAAGCAGATAATGAATGCAATAGAATCACGTGGCTATTTACGCAAAGAAATCGCCCGTGTATTTCAACAGGCTAACAGACGTATTCAGAACGTGGAAAAAACGGGTTTGGTTTCGCCCGCAGTTGTTGCGTTGAACAAAGGTGACATCAAAGGTTTCGCAAAATTTTCAATGAAACACGATTGGAACGATTTAAAAATCGAATATGCCAAAGCGGTTTCTTTTTTGCAACAACCTACATCCACGGCAAGTGGTACACGTGAGTACTCAAATCACTTAAAGAAGTCTTACGACTTAAACGATAAAGAATTTAAGTTGATGCAAGACAAATTAATGGGTAAAATTGCAAGTGTTTCCGATGAAAAATTTTTGGAACAGTATTTAATGCAATACAAAGATTTCACGGGTGAACTAGAGCAAGAATCACGTGACGTGTCCGACCAAATCGAAGACGATGCGGTTAGAATTGAAAATGCGTTGGATGATGCAATAGACAAAATCGCACACGACCCGAATAGTGAAGCATACGTGAACAACGTTGACAATTACAACACCGATGAACCGTTAAAAAAGATATTGCAAGAATTTGAAAAATTTGGTTTATAATGAAGAAAATACCCTTTGAACTACAAACAGAAGTTTTCACGCCAAAAGATATTGCAAATGTTTTATCTTTGGCGGTGAACGAAAAGAATTTTACAGGCAATAATAAGGGCGAAAAATTCCTTAATGTGCCTGTTTCTTTCGATATTGAAACGACATCTTTTTACAGGGATGTGGATGGCGAAACATACAGTTATGAACGTTATATGAAATTAGGCGGTAAACAAACCAAAATGGAAAAATGTTCTTTGATGTATGTGTGGCAATTTGGAATAAACGGTTTTTGCATTATTGGTAGAACGTGGGATGAGTTTTTGCAGATGTTAGCCGAAATCGTGGCTATATTGGAACTATGCCCTAAAAAGCGTGTTATTATATACGTGCATAACTTATCTTATGAATTTCAGTTTTTCCGTGAACTGTTGGAATGGGAAAAAGTTTTTTCTATAGACCTTAGAGAACCGATTTACGGAATAACTAAAACGGGTTTAGAGTTCCGTTGCAGTTACTTACTTTCGGGTTATTCGTTGGCGAAATTGGGTGAACAACTTCACAAATATAAATGTGAAAAATTAGTCGGTGATTTGGACTATTCCCTATTGCGCCACAGTGAAACACCGTTGACCCAAAAAGAAATAGGTTACTGTTTGAACGATATAAAAGTAGTGATGTGCTATATACAGGAATTAATTGAGCAGTACAAAGGAATAACACGTTTGCCGATTACAAAAACGGGGTTTGTCCGAAAGTATTGCCGTTCTGTATGCTTTAAAACAACTGACGAAACAGGGAAAACGATTCCTAACTTCAAATATATTGATAAGATTCATTCTTTGAATATAACAGGTTTAGAAGAGTTTTCTATGCTGCAACGGGCGTTTTCGGGCGGTTTCACACACGCCAACGCAAAATATACGGATGAAGTAATTGAAAACGTAGATAGTTACGATTTTACTAGCAGTTACCCTTATGTTATGGTATCGGAAAAATTCCCGATGAGCACAGGCGTTTTTGTTCCTGTAAAGTCAATGAAACAATTTGAGTTTATGATTAGCAAATTTTGTTGCGTGTTCGATGTAGAAATCACAAACATTTTTGCGAAATCAGAAAACGAAAACCCTATATCGGTTAGTAAATGTTTCGTCAAAGAAAACGTTTCCGAGAATAACGGTAGATTGGTTTGTGCAAAGAAAATCTGTATGACAATTACAGAAATAGATTACAAAGTGTTTTCACAGTTTTACACTTGGGAACAAATAAGAATCGGGCGAATGATTTGTTACCGCAAAGAATATTTGCCGACCGAATTTGTGGAATCAATTTTGCACCTGTATGAAATGAAAACGAAACTTAAAGGTGTAAAGGGTAAAGAAGTGGAATATCTGAATAGCAAAGAAATGCTTAATAGTTGTTATGGTATGTGTGTTACAAACCCGTTGCGTGATGAAATCGTTTGTGACGGTGAAACGTGGGATGTGGAACACATTACAGGCGAAAAGCAATTAGAAATGCTTAATAAATACAACGATAGCAAAAACCGCTTTTTATTTTACCCGTGGGGTATTTATGTAACCTCTTATGCCCGTAGAAACCTGTTTACAGGTATTTCTGAATGCGGTGACGATTACATATACAGCGACACAGATTCAGTCAAAATAATGAACGGGGATGCCCACAAAGAATATTTCAAAGCATACAACGATTTGGCACAACAGAAATTGCGTGCAGCCTGTAAGCATCATAAAATCCCCTTTGAAAAAGTTGAACCTGTCACAATAAAGGGAATCGCAAAACCTTTGGGCGTGTGGGACTATGAGGGGCGTTACACCCGTTTTAAAACTTTGGGTGCAAAACGTTATATGATTGAAGAAGAAAACGCCCTTACAGTAAACGGGAAAAATTATAATTATTCTATGACTGTTTCGGGTGTTAACAAAAAATCAGCTATCCCCTATATGGTGGAAACGTTCGGTGAAAATGGCGTGTTCGATGCCTTTACTAACTATTTAGACATCCCTCCGAGTGCAACAGGCAAAAACATTCACACGTATATAGATTACGAACAAACGGGAACGATAAAAGACTATAAGGGAAACGTTTCAAGTTACGATACGACCACAGGGGTACACTTAGAACCAACGGGGTACACTTTGAGTCTTTCAGTTCTTTATATAAACTATTTAATGGGAATCAGACTTAAAAAGAATAAATATGAAACAGAAAAAAGAAAAAGTTGAAACACCTAAATTTTACACGTTGAATCGTATTTTGTCAAAAAATGCAGATTACAACGTAATTTTCGGTGAACGTTCCAACGGCAAGACTTATGCAACGTTGTTGTATGGAATCAAAGAATATTTGCGCACAGGTAAACAAATGGCGTATATACGCCGTTGGCGTGAGGATTTGAGGGGCAAACGTGCAGAAAGTTTGTTTGCAAATCACGTTGCGAATGGCGTGATACAGGAATTAACGGATGGCAAGTTTAACGAAGTGTTTTACGTTTCGGGCAAATGGTTTCTTTCGTCTTATGACCCCGAAACCAAAAAGCGTGTGCCCGAAAACACACCGTTCTGTTATGGTTTTTGTCTTTCAGAACAGGAACACGAAAAGTCTAGCAGTTACCCGAACATAACAACGATTGTTTTCGATGAGTTCCTTACAAGACGTTATTATTTGCCCGATGAGTTTATGCTATATATGAACCTGTTGAGCACAATTATTCGTCAACGAAATGACGTTAAAGTATTTATGTTAGGAAACACCGTGAATCAGTTTTGCCCGTATTTTACCGAAATGGGATTGAAACAGGTGCGAATAATGGAACAGGGCACAATAGATATTTATAAGTTCGGGGAACACGGTGCAACGGTGGCGGTTGAATATTGCAGTACTGTTGTCAAACAAAAAGCAAGTAACAAGTATTTCTGTTTCGACAATCAAAATTTGCAAATGATTACGGGCGGTAAATGGGAACTAGCAGTATATCCCCACCTACCTGTAAAATATAAACCGAGTGACGTGTTGTTTGTCTTCTATATTCAGTTTAACGAAATGACCTTACAGGGTAACGTGATACAGGTTGAGGACAAAGAAAACGGTGTGAATAATTTCATTTACATTCACAACAAAACAACACCGATTAAAGATACCGACAACAGTTTGATTTATTCGTTGCAGATGAACGGCAAACCGAACTACAAACGAAAGTTGTTGAGTACTGCAACGTATATAGAATCACAGATAACTAAATATTTCGCAACGGATAAGGTGTTTTATCAAAGTAACGAAATTGGCGAAATTGTTCGTAACTATTTAATGGCGAGTGCTCGCAGTAACATTATTACTTAATATCTGTTAACAGGGGTTAAAATTGTTTCACGTGAAACATTTTCCCCTGTTTTATTTGGTGAAACCAAATAAAGTTATTATATTTGCACCGTTAAATAACAAAGTTAAAAATTACTATATGGATGCAAACGGAATAATTTCACTTATTAGCAACGTTGGTTTTCCTGTTGCGGTGTGTGTTGCACTTTTCTATTATATGGAAAAACAGAACGAACGCCACCAAAACGAAACTGACAAGTTAAACGAAACAGTACAAAGCAACACGAAAGTGTTAACCGAACTTTGCACATTAATTAAAACGTTGATTAAATAATGGAAAAAGAAAACTTATATAACAGGTATCAAACAGAAGTTAAAAACAAAGATTCTGCATTATTTACATTTATGCAACGTGTTCTTTGTATGACTTCAAAAATGTTTGTTTACACGGGGATGCCCGAAACAATGCCACCTGTTGAACTTGAAAAGATTTTGCAGACAACAGGTAACGTTGGTATTGCAGAAGTCAACGGGGATTTGTATGCTTTACAGGGCACACGGGGTGGCGATTGTGATGCCTATTATCACGGCAAAGATTACGTTGTTGCAAACCCGTGGTTAAAGTTGAACAAGACGTTCAAAATTGATTCGGATATTGTAGTTATCAACAACACATCGTTTGCGGATTCGCTTATGCCTATTATCGGCAAATATGGTGTACTTTACACGGATGCCACAATAACTTTGAATTTGGCTAGCATTTTAACCCGTATCACTATGTTGATTTCGGCAAGTGATGACAAGACCAAACAGAGTGCAGAATCGTTCTTACAGAAGATATTGAACGGTGATTTTTCTGTTATCGGTGAAAATACCTTTTTCAAAGGTGTGAACTTGCAAACCCCTCCGACACAGGGAAACCAACAAATCGGGCAATTAATTGAACTGTTGCAGTACTACAAAGCATCAATGTTTAACGATTTGGGTTTGAATGCAAACTACAATATGAAACGTGAACGATTGAACACGCAAGAAGTTTCAATGAATATTGATGCGTTGATGCCGTTCGTTGATTCAATGTTAACAGAACGTGTTGAGGGTGTGAAACGTGTGAACGAAATGTTCGGCACAGAGATTTCGGTAACTTTGGGGTCAAGTTGGAAAATCGAACACGAAAATTATTTGTCGTTGCTCAAAGCAGAAGAAGACGGGCACGAACACACCGACACAGAAGACGTTGACCCTGTAACGGAAAACGAAACAGAAGAAACGGAAACAGAAACAGAAGAAACAGAAGAAACAGAAGAAACAGAAACAGAAACAGAAGAAATGCAAGAAACAGAAGAAACAGAAGAAACAAAAGAAAATAAAGATGAAAATCAATGAACTATTCACAACTGAAAACGGTTTATTTGAAAAAATCTTTAAACCGTTGTTTCCTGTTTTGTATGAATCAATATTCGGCACGGATGACCCGAAAATAATTGATATTGATTTACGTTTCAAATATGGAAACAGAACTTTGGTTGATGCCGTAACAAGCGAAACTGTAACGGATATTGTCAAAAGCATTATTACCGTGAAGTTTGACGAATGGCAAAAACAGATTCAAGTGTTTAATAAAGAATATGACGTGTTGAACCCTGTAACGTCAAAAACAACGGAAACAGTAAGTAACACCGTTGACGAAACAGGCAATAACAATACAGTCGATTCAAGTGTAACATTTAATAATGGGGATTTTGGAAATGACAAGAAACAACAAAGAGATTCCACAGGGAGCAGACAAGAAACGGGCACGAAAACAAGTACTAAAAGCGGTGTTCCGTCTAGTGTTCCAACTAGTGAAATTATTCAAAAAGAAATGAGTTTGCGCAAAACTAATTTCAAAACGCAAGTGATAACAGAACTTGCCAAAGAGTTAACAATAGATATTTATTAATACATAAAATTTTTATAAAAATGAATGTAAAGCAGATTTATAGTTTAGTTAACACCGTTTCGGGTGAAGTTTTAGGTAAAACCGATATTGTCAACGAAGACCTTACAGGTTTGGTTGATTTGGGAAACGAAGTGTTCAACCAAAATGCCGTGGATAATTACGTTAAATCGTTGGTTAACCACATCGGTAAGGTTGTTTTCGTGAACCGCCCTTATTCGGGTAAAGTTCCATCCGTTCTTATGGATGCTTGGGAATTTGGTAGCGTTTTGGAAAAGATTTCCGCAGACGTTCCACAGGCTGAGGAAAACAACACGTGGAATCTTACAGACGGTAAAGAGTACAAACAGGATGTTTTCCACAAACCGACCGTTTCCGCTAAGTTCTTCAACTCAAAGGTAACTTTTGAAGTTCCTGTTTCAATTACTGAAAGACAAGTAAAGGAATCTTTCAGCAGTGCAGAGCAGTTGAACGGCTTTTTGTCAATGATTTATTCAGCAGTTGAAAAGTCAATGACTATCAAGACGGATGCGCTTGTTATGCGCACAATTAACAATATGATTGCTGAAACTTTGAATGCCGATAAGGCTGCATTCGGTTGGGTAGCATCAACCCACGAAACCGTGGACTATGCGAGTGCATCAACCGTTCGTTGCGTGAACCTGTTGAAACTTTACAACACTAAGACGGGCGCACAGTTGACCGCAGACGTTGCAGTAACAACACCCGATTTCATCCGTTTCGCAGCATATACAATGGGTTTGTATGCCGACCGTTTGCAGACAATTTCAACCCTGTTTAACGTTGGCGGTAAGGAACGATTCACACCGAAAGACGTTTTGCACACAGTTCTGTTGTCCGATTTCGCAGCCGCAGCCAAAGCATACCTGTATGCCGACACGTTCCACAGCGAGAACGTTCTGTTGCCACAGGCTGAAACCGTTGCAAGTTGGCAAGCAACAGGCACAGATTACGCCTTTGCAGACGTTTCAAAGATTGACGTAAAATCAGCAAGCGGTGCAACCGTTTCCATCGGTGGCGTGTTGGGCGTGATGTTCGACCGTGACGCTTTGGGTGTTACAAATTTGGACAAGCGAGTAACCACCAACTACAACGCAAAAGCGGAGTTCTTCAACAACTATTTCAAGTTTGATGCGGGTTATTTCAACGACACAAACGAAAACTTTGTTGTTTTCTTTGTAGCCTAATTTAGTTGTCTAACTTTGGGGGTGTTCCTGTAGTTGATAGCACAGGGATGCCCCTTTTAGCTTTTAAGGTATGGTTAAAATCAAAACTTTCATTTACAACGGTAAACCGAATGAAGTAAACAAGACCTTACAGGAAAACGCAGAATATACAGGCGTGTTAAATGCAACGTTCAACGTTTTAACGCCTGTTGTTCGTTTCAGAACACGCACACCTGTAACGTTTAACTATGTTTATATCGAAAGTTTGAACCGTTATTATTTCGTTTCAGAGAAACAACAGGATGGCGATATTTGCACCGTTCGTTTGCGTGTTGACGTTCTTTTTACTTATAAGGATATTATCTTAAACAGTACTGCAACGTTGACAAAAAGCGAAAACGGAAACAAATATCTTTCAAACCGTTCAAACGTTGTTGACGTTCGACCTAATATCAGAAAACTAGATTTTCCGAATAAGGGGTTGTTGAACGAAACAGGTAGTATTGTTATGGTAACTATTAAAGGTAACGTTTAAATATGGCAAATTTATTAACTTATGATACATCGGGTTTAACGGGTGACGTTACAATAACCGACAAACAGGGCACGGATGCCCACCACTTTGATATAACCGTAACGGGTAACGGTGACGGTACGTTTAGAAATCTAGTTGTTGCCTATCAAGATTGGGATGGAAACTATATTGAGGATGAACCGTTCACAACAGTTACAGGAAACGTTGCCACACATACGGTTTATTGTTCAAAGGGTGACGAAATCACGATAACAGGTGAGTTTGTAAGCGGTGGAACACCCGAACCACCAACACCACCAACACCAACGAATTTGTTAACGTATGACACAACAGGTTTAACGGGTGACGTTACAATAACCGACCAACAGGGAACGGATGCCCACCACTTCAATGTAACGGTGACGGGTAACGGTGACGGTACATTTAGCAATTTAAAAGCTGCATATCAAGATTGGGATGGAAACTTTATTGAGGATGAACCGTTTAACGTGTCGGGTAACGTTGCAACACTTACAGTTTATTGTTCTAAGGGTGACGAAATCACGATAACAGGTAGTTTTATATCGGGTGTTCGTGAACTGCAAATAACCAACAATATTGCGAACACTACCGCAAATTCGGTGGCAAGTGAAACAAATTACACCGTAACGGTTACAGGAAACGCAAAGGGAATGTTTAACGGTACGCCAACAATAACATACGGTGGCGAAACCTACAATATGACTGTAACAAACCAAACTGCAACGGCTATTGTGCCTATAGCAACGGAATCGGTTATTATCAACGGTGAATATCTGTTAGGTAAGTATATCGAAGTTCAATACGGTTTGACTAATTGCGAAATCGTTGGTGATAAACCTGTAAAGGTCAAAACAGGTCAAAGTTACACGTTTAATTTCAAAGCGAATGCGAATGCGGAATTGACCGAAATTGAAGCAAATTTCAGAAATGATGACGGAAACCCTGTTGTAGAAAACGGTACAATATCAGCAGATAAACAAACGGGTAGTGTAACGTTCACTTTAACACCTAATGCCGTTGATTTGAATATCGTTGCGAATGCGAATGTAATAACACCACCAACGATTAAAAATTACGGTGCGATAAACGTATATATCGTTACGTTGGCGAATTTGGATGAATTTGCAAAGAAACGATTCTTTGTTCAAACAGGGGAAACAGAAACGGGTACAAAATATTCAGAAGTCAATTTGGGTCAATATGTAAACCGTATCAAAAGAATCTTTGCAACCGTTCCCGTTGGCGGTGATGATGTTCTGAAATGCGGTAACTACAACACGGGGATAAATGTTAAATATCCCGATAGTGATGTTATGGTGCTAGATTTCGGAAACGTTGAACTAACAGGCGCAAACGGTAACAATGAAGACTTTAACGCACAGGTACAGATGTTTATTCCGTGTCGGGGTGTTGTTACTATAGATAGTAAATATATCGGCAAAACGATTAATTTAACTATCAAAGTAAACGTTATTACGGGCGATTCTGTTGCGTTGTTATCGTGTGACGGTGTGACATTCCAAATTGAAAGTTTTTCTTTGTCACGTGATGTTCTTTACCGTTTGGGAACGGATTTAAACGTTGTTGGCGGTGAACAATGGAACGAACAAATTTTGTACGGTTTAGAACCTTATGTATTGATTACTGAGAATTTAACCGTTGATGCTCCTGTAAACAACACGCAAGAAAACGTAACGATTAATAATGTTACGGGATTCGCACAGTTTGCCAACGTGAATTTGAACACGGCAAATTTGTTGGTAGATGAATATAACGAAATTGTTTCACAACTTGAAACAGGTGTTTATATATAAAAGATAACGGGGCGGTAAATGGATGCCGCCCGTTTTCTTTATTTCTTACCATAAAATTCTTCTAACAACCCTTTGTTGTTGATAAACGTCAACAGGGCGTTTCGTTCTGCTAAACAGGTTTGTGCTTTAACTTCTAAAGCATCAATGAAAATCAAATTCGCCTGTAATGTATCAGCACACGAAGTTAACAGTAAACCTGTTTCGCTAGCTGAATCGTTTGCAACAGTTTCAATACTTTTCTTTGTAACTGAAATGGAATCTTTCATAAGTTTAAAATATTCGTGCATAACTATTTCTTTTCTAGATTCATTATTACTTGATTACGGGGGTTGCCGTTTCGTGAACAAACTGAAACGTGATACCAAAAAGATGTAGAACCTTTGCGGTGTTCCTTAATAAGTTGGTCAAACCCACCTGTTTCTCTAAGAACCTTTAATAAAGATTCCATATCAGAGCAAACAATATCCGCAGCCAAACCTTTAAGGTGTTGACTGTTAGCCACACCGCCCACCGCTTTATTAAGAATCGGTGAACGATAACCGCTATTAATCAGAATCGGTTTACCTAACTTTTCACGGATGCCGTCTAAATAATCAGCAAGACGATTCAAGTTGTCAACGATTTCAAACGTTGGCAAATTGTCAATGCCCAAACGTTTTGCCGTTGGTGAGGTGATAAACTCGCTTAAACTAAAATACTTAATCTTTTTCATATACACTATTATTTAGGTGAAACAATAAACCACTTTCGAGAATCTTTGTGCGTAGGGAATCGACCCTTTACAGTTATCGAACAGTCTCCCTGTAGGTAATCAATTTTGTTGTTAAAGAACTCGCTTACTTTGTCAGAACGTACCATATACACGGTTACTTTGTCAGACTGTTTCAATGTAATTTTAAAATATGAATGTTCCATATATCAATTATTTATGCCCATAAGGGCGGTTAAACAATTTTCAAACTTAAACTTTTGCACTCTAAACATACCTTTATATTTTGTGCCTGTAAGGGTTGAACCTTACAGGCGGTTAAACGTTTATTTGATTCGTTTACTTGTTTGAATCAACTGTAAGAATGAACTAGCATTTTTACCTAATTTGTTGCAAAGTTGAGTAACACAGCATCCATATTCGTTGATGTAGTTCAAACTATCTTTCGATTCAAAGACGGTGTAAACGTCTTTCGTCAACTTTGGCAATCTGTTGTGCTTGATGCAATTTGTTTCGTGTTCAAACATAACTTTTGCCACATCAGCAAAAACACCTGTAACGATTTGCGTTTCACGTGATGTTTCACTTTTAACACGTGTACCGTCAACAGATAAAACGGTTTCAAACTCTAAAGTAATTTCATACGTTGCCATATTATCGTATTTTAAAGGGTTAAACTAAATTTCTAAATCACGTTGCAAAGATACGAATTTTCCACGAACAAACCAAATTATTTTTGTTAAATAATGCAAAAAGTTTAATTTAAATCTTTTTAACATATACACAATTTGTTCCACGTGAAACATTCACTTTGCCACCGTTCCACGTGAAACATCATTTTTATTAAA
>UMKM01079978.1_pt1 | contig 11946 bp, 7 predicted proteins | sample 1966331 | NCBI WGS metagenome assembly UMKM01 (sample SAMEA4836176, study PRJEB28245) | human gut metagenome | biome: gut microbiome; material: fecal sample | place: Denmark | collected 2008 | reverse complement strand
TAGGCCAGTCCGCTTACCACCAGTACATCAGGGCAGAGATTGGCCAGTTCGGCCACGAAACGGCGGCAAATATCTTTCCCGTATTCCGTGCAGTGGCGCGTGCCTACCATGTTGATGACATGTGTCCGGTTCAGGTCGGCGTTTCCTTTGTAGTAAAGCAGTAGGGGAGCGTCGTCGCATTCCCGCAGTCGTGAAGGATAGTCCGTGTCGTGGTAGCACAAACATTTGATATGGTGTTTCCGGGTGAATTCAAGTTCTTCTTCAGCCCGTGCCACTTGGACTTCCATTTCTTGCAGTGCGGCAGACAGCTTGTCCGAAGCTTCGGGATAAAAGTCACGGATGTGATGGCGGTGGTCGAACACTGCCGAGGCACTGCCCAACTCCTCCATCAGGCGGTGTTGGGTGGCAGTGTTGACACGTGGCACCCGCGTCAAGGCCATGGTGTAGATAATTTCCTGTTCGGTCATAAGTTCATGGTAAGGTAAGAGGTTGGCAGGAAAGGTTAGTCTTCCGGTTTCGGCACGATGTCGTCCAGTTCGCGGCAGGTTCCCAAACGGCCTTCTATCAGGCAAACGGTATCCACCTGGCTTTTCAGGCAACATTTCATGTCTGGAAGGCGGAATATGTCCTGATAAAACACGTATTTGATGCCTTCTTTCTCTACACGCAGCTTGCTGACAAAGCGGTCTCCGCTTTTCAGGGGCGTTTTGAAAGCCATGTTCAGCCGTGCCACTACCGCATCTGTTCCCTGTGTGTGCAAGTCGGCAAAACTGATGCCTTGTGCGAGCAGGAACTCGTGCCGGGTGTGTTCGATATAATGTTGGTAATTGGCATTGTTTACGATGCCTTGCAGGTCGCATTCATAGTCGCGGACCTTCATCTCCAGTTCAAAGATATAATCCGTTTTCATTTTATTCAGAAGTGTTTTTTCGTTTCAGAAATTCATAACCGAAGCGGCAATGCAGACAATATTTCCGGTCGCAATACTCTTTTTTCAGTTGGATGAGCGCTTGCGAATCCGACGCGCTGTCCACTTTGATGCCGCATTCGGCCCATTGGCGCGTGATATAGTTGTTTTCCGCCTTGATTGGTTCTAAGAATTGCAAAGCCCGTTCGCAATATTTGTCGTTGCCGTGGGTTTGTCCGTAGGCATACAGCAACGGGACGACGGTGTTGATGGCGATAAGGTTCAATGATCCTGCCGTCAGGGCCTTGGCATTTTTATGGCTTGGACATCCGAAAGTATAATGCGACTCCCAATAGGGGGTGGCATGCGTGGAGAGCATGTCGTGCAGTTCTTCCAATGTCCGGGCTTCCAATAATCGGGAGAAGCCGGCTGTCTGGTTGTAATACAGTTGGGTGAGCTGGGCGATGCGCACATGGGGAAAGTTCTGCGGCCTCAGACGCAGGAATTTCCATGCTGCCGCGTCCATGGGCGTAAGGGCGAACTTATGTGCAAGATAGTCATATTCCCGTTTCAACCGGGGATAATAATCGTCGTCGATGGCTTCGTCGCGGTATTTCTTCGGAATGGTATCGAAGTCCAACAATCCGGCCTGTCCCATGAATATGGCTTCTATCTGGAACAAGTTGTCGCGATGGTGTGCCACGGCTTGCAACGGGATATGTTGTGCCCACACTTCGAAAGCATCTCCGTTGATACCGAAACCGAAATTACGGGACAGGGTGATGAAGTAGGCCCGTTCCCAATCGCCTTGCAGTTTTTCCACACGGGCGGCCACGGTCCGTGCACGTTGTTCCAACCGTTCGTAAAGCAGGGCGTTCATCCAACTGTGCACCGTAAATGGGTCGATTTGGGGAATGATGCGATGGCATCGCGGATAATCCGTTGTCCGGCACAATTCTTCGTAGTTTTCACGCAGGTAGCCGGGTACTTCCACGATGAGTTGCGGAAGCGTCTTCCCATCTTGTGTGACGATGGGGCGGTCGGCTGTTTCCGTCACGTGCAGGATGACGTTGTTGTAGTGGGTGTCTTCGTGATGCCTGTGGGCGTACCAGTCGGCGGCCCGTCCGTGAATCTCGATGTTGCCCACCCATGTCGTACCGTCCAGTTTGATTTTGGCGTTGAAAAAGTCAGGGCCTGCGTCTCGGTTGAGTGTTCCTGGGTCGATGACCTCCAGCGTCAGGCCGTCTGTGGTTTGCAACGGTTTGAGCGGAAACAGTTTGTATTTCCAGATGTAGTGCAACAGCTTTTCCATAATGCTGGGGCTGAAAAGTTTATTTTTACTAACAAAAGTAATGAAATTCAAGTCAAATCCCTATCTTTGCGAGAGAAAATATCAGCATATTACTTGAAAAATATGAAAATCGCATTAATCGGCTATGGCAAGATGGGTCACATGATAGAGCAAATCGCTTTGGAACGTGGCCATGAAATAGTGAGTATCATCGACATTGATAACCGTGGAGATTTCGCTTCGGAAGCTTTCCGGAGTGCAGACGTGGCTATTGAGTTTACTACACCGCAAACGGCGTACGACAATTATCTTCAGGCTTTTGCCGCCGGGGTGAAAGTGGTGTCGGGCAGTACGGGATGGATACCCGAACATGGTGAAGAAGTACGCCGCTTGTGTCGCGAAGAGGGACATACGCTTTTCTGGAGCAGCAACTTCAGCCTCGGCGTGGCTATCTTCGGGGCCGTGAACCGTTATCTGGCACGCATCATGTCCGGTTTCCCGGCCTATGATGTGAAGATGGAGGAAGTGCACCATGTGCATAAGTTGGATGCACCGAGCGGGACGGCCATTACGTTGGCCGAAGACCTTATCCATGCTATCGGTCGTAAAGAGAAATGGGTGAAGGGTACGTTTACGGCGCCGGACGGGACCGTGAGCGGTACGGAGGCGTGTGCGACAAATGAGTTGCGTATCGACAGCGTACGTCGTGGCGAGGTTCCGGGCATTCATTCCGTGGTGTATGACAGTGAGGCAGACAGTATTACGATTACTCATGACGCGCACAACCGGAAAGGGTTTGCGTTGGGGGCCGTACTGGCTGCCGAATATACGGCCACACATGAGGGGTTGCTTACGATGGATGATTTATTCCAATTTTAAACGACATTTGAAAGAAAGACATGAAGAAACTCAGGCAGAAGCCCACACGGGCACAATGGATAAAGATGGGTGTCGTAACAGCCCTCTATCTTGCTTTCCTCGTATGGATCAAGAGTTGGTGGGGATTGTTGGTCGTACCGTTCATCTATGACGCTTACATCACGAAACGCATCCCTTGGACATGGTGGAAAGAAGCAGAAAGTCCCGTGACGCGCACGGTGATGAGTTGGGTGGATGCCATCGTGTTTGCTTTAGTGGCTGTGTATTTCGTCAATATCTATTTTTTCCAAAATTATACGATTCCATCGTCTTCGCTCGAAAAGTCACTTTTGGTGGGTGATTACCTGTTCGTGAGCAAGATGAGCTACGGACCGCGCAAGCCGCAGACGCCTTTATCCATGCCGCTTACGCAGCACACGATGCCTCTTGTGGGTTGCAAGTCGTATATCGAATGGCCGCAGTGGGATTACGAGCGTGTTCCGGGCGGACGGGGACAGTTGAACGACATCGTGGTGTTCAATTATCCGGCGGGCGATACGGTGACCGTGAACCCGGAATACCAAAACATGGATTTTTATGCCATCGCATATGGCATCGGCGGTCAGCAATATATGCAACTACATGGCGGTTATCCGCTTTTGGATTCGCTCACCCGGCAGCAACAGCGCGACTTCTTTGCAGAACTTTATGCCATGGGACGTCAATACATCGACCAGAATCCCCAAGTGTTCGGCGGAGTGATGTCGCGTCCGGTAGACCGGCGGGAGAATTATGTGAAACGTTGTGTGGGACTGCCCGGGCAGACACTTCAGATTAAGGACCATGTGGTCTATCTGGACGGCAAGCCCAACAAGGAACCGGACAATGTGCAGTACGATTACTTCGTACGCCTGAAACAGGCCATACCGGACGAATTAGTGCGGGAACTGGGCATCAGTGGGGAAGATTTGGCTTCATTGTCCGAAACAGGAACCATGCCGCTGACACAGTACGCTTACGAGCGTCTGAAGGCCTGTACGGACATTGTGGACAGTATCGCTTACGATAATGTAAATTCCGTACCCGACGGTTTGTATCCGCTCAATGCCTGGACGGGTTGGACACGCGACAATTACGGTCCTATATGGATTCCGGCCAAAGGAAAGTCCGTCAAACTGACTATGGACAATATAGCCGTGTATGAACGTCCTATCCGAGTATACGAACATAACGACCTTGAAGTGAAGGATGGGAAGATTTTCATTAACGGGAAAGAGGCGGATAGCTATACATTCAAGATGGACTACTATTGGATGCAGGGTGATAACCGCCATAATTCGGCCGATTCACGTTATTGGGGTTTTGTTCCCGAGGATCACATTGTGGGTAAGCCGATACTCATTTGGCTTTCGTTGGATAAAGATCGCGGATGGTTCGACGGTCATGTGCGTTGGAACCGCCTGTTCCGCCTGGTGGATCACATCAAATAGATAAAGGATATTGAAGAAGGCTGGACGACTGTGTGCCGTGTTGCTGGCCGCTGCCATCGGGGTAGTCTTGGTCAGAGGGTGTTGGGTGTTTCTCATAGAGATACCCGAAGATGGCGAACGGCCTGTTTTTATGGCGGGTGATCGTGTGGCGGTAGACCGTACGGCATACGGGCTGCGTCTTTCGCCCATGCGTTGGTGGGGCTATATGCGTTGGGGCACAAGTCCTGTGCCGCGGGGCGAATGGGTAGCTTTTAATGACCCTTCTGCCGGCGGGCAGGACGAGCGATACATAGACGAGCGAGATGTCTTTGTGGGATTCTGTTATGCTGTTCCGGGAGATAGCCTGTGGATAGATTCGTTGGGGAAAGTGTATCGAAACCGTCCTCGTGACCATCGTCCTTGCAGGGTGGTGGAACTTCCCTGCCGGAACGCTTACGTGACACTTACTCCCGATAATATGCAATGGTATTGCCGTATGATCAATCTTCACGAAGGAGCGCGTGCCGCAGTCATTGCCGATTCGCTTTGTGTGTCAGGGCATTTCGTGTCGAGTTTCCGTTTCAGCCACGACTATTATTGGATGTCGTCGGCTAATGAGCGTAACCACGCCGATTCACGTACTTTCGGGTTTGTGCCCGACACTTATATTATCGGCCGTTTGAGCCGTATTCTTTATTCTTGGGATACTGAAGCACCATGGTATGCCCGGCTTCGTGCCCATCGTACGATGATGAAGGTCGGGCGCGAAAACACGTACAAACCGAGAGGAGGACAAAGTCCGTCCGGCCGCTCCGTAGGTATAACCGTGTCCGTTCAAAACCAAAATCCTTGATGATGAGTCGTATTTGTTTGCTTTCTTCCGCTTATCTGGCACCGGTACAATATTACACCAAACTTTATGCTTATGCTGAAGCGTACGTCGAGGCATACGAGCATTATGTGAAACAAACTTACCGTAACCGTAGCCTCATTGCTTCGCCTTCCGGCGTGCAGGCGTTGACCATTCCTGTGGTGAAGCCTGCCGCAGATAAGTGTCCCATGAAGGATATCCGTATCTCAGACCATGGGAATTGGCGCCACCTGCATTGGAATGCTTTGGAGACGGCTTATCGCAACAGTCCCTTCTTTGAGTATTATGCCGATGACTTCCTACCGTTTTATACGCAGAAGTGGGACTTTCTTTTTGATTTTAACGAAGCGATACGTGCCAAGGTGTGCGAACTTATAGACTTGCACCCCAAAGTTGCGCAGACGGCTTCTTATGGATTTATGGATTTTGGAGGCAGGTCGGATGTTTGTGTTGCCGATTTCCGTAATTTGATAAGTCCTAAAATATCAGTTGAGGCTGATGTTACTTTTATTCCTCGTGGATATTATCAAGTCTTTCGGGAAAAACATGGTTTCTTGCCCAATTTGAGTGTCGTCGATCTTTTGTTCAATATGGGACCCGAATCACTTCTTATTTTGCGTGATTCAATACAAGAAGATGCTTGCCAACCGTTACAAAATTTATGAATTGTGTAGAGCATTAAGGTTTTTATTCGATAGAAAATCTGTCTTTTATTTGTAGGTAGAGTGTTTTTTGTGTTGTAAAAAGCTCTACTTTCTGTTGTGCCGTCTTTTGTCTTTTCTCTTACTAAGAGAGCGATCTTGTTGGCGGCAAAGATAATAAAATAATCTGGAAATAAGCTATTTATAATATAATATTTCTAAGAAAAATCAGCGATATTTCATAACTTTTTTAATGATGTGTTTTACGAACGAGTCTTCGAAGGATAGGCAATAATCTGTTTATCAACGTTTTAATATTTGTTGTTTATCTCTTAGTAAGAGATGTGCATTATGGAATGTCTATAATATTGGGTGAAAGTTGGTAATGAGGGGGAGTAGATAGTCTTTTGTGTACCTTTTGTGAGAGCTGTAATATAAGAAAAGTATGAAACGAATTCTTGTAGGAATGTTTTTACAGATGGTATATACCGTCTTTTGCCTGGCAGAATCAAATATAGGAGTTCTGCAGGCCAGTCATACAGGATATTCGGGGGCGGATGATGTCTATCAACTTTGGGGATGGAATATAGTGAGATATTATTATTATCTGTATAGACATCTTTTTGTAGATTATCCGTGGGTGGTGAGAGTGGCATACGGAGTGATTCTTGTAAGTTGTTTGGGATTTGCCGTCATTTTTTGCATTATGGGAGTTCATGTCTATCTTCGGCGCCGCAATGCAAAGAGGAAAGCTTGGATTAAAGACAGATATTTTGATAAGTTGAAAGCCATCGTCCATGAAGAGGTGGAGAACCTTTCTACTGAGGAGATTAGCCGACGTATGGAATATAAACCACGTAAATGGAAGACGTGGGAGATGCGTCTGTGGTCGGAAGTGCTGGTGGAATTGAGTCTTTATACGAATGTGCAAAATCCGAACTTGACGAACATACAACGTGTCATGAAACTTATCGGCTTTACGGATTACGTGGAAAGACAACTCATATTAGGTAAACGTAAAGATAAAGTGGCTTTGATGCAAGCCGTGAGATTGACCAACATGCAGTTGCCGGATAGTATTGTGGCGAGTTTGGTGAACGATAAAGATATACGGTTACGTAAGGCAACCCGTTTGTATTATATGTGCACGAACAAAGAGGAACCTTATATGTTTCTGGAGGAGAGTAGTATTCAGAATACAGCCTTCTCTATTTGGGATAAGATGGAACTTCATGAGATATTTAGAAAGATACGTGAAGGTGGTAGGCCGGTTCCTTTGTTTGTTCCTTTATTGCAGAAAACGGAGGCAACCAGTAAAGTTGTCTTTTTCATGCACGAGATTGCCTATTGGGGGACGGACCAAGAGGTGAAATACCTTTTCTCTTATTTTGATTCTCCCAATTTTCTTTGTAGAAATGCTGCATTCGCTTGTATGGGTATCCGTCGGTTTGATGAAGCGGAAGAAGTCATGTTGGGGCTTTTCTATAAACAGACCGAGATTTTGCGTCGGTCTATACTCAATGCTTTGTTGGCCATAGGTTCGGGTATCCGTGTACATTTTTTTGCCGACGTGTATGAAAATTCCGTGTCTAATTACACCAAACGTACGGCTTTGCGTTGTTTGTGGCTGTACAACGACGAGGGGCGTAATGTTTTTCTCCGACTTAAAGTCAAGGCAAGTAGTGAGAACCAGATATTGTTTGAGCATGTAGAGAACCCCATAATTAACAATGAGAGCCTATGAAAGATATCATTTTCTATTTTTACGGCTATGTGGTCTTCTTTTATAGCTTGGGACTCATGGTTTCATACGTGATTCTGATGTGGCTTGCAGAATTAGGCATACTCCGTAGTAAACATTCCCATCTTTCGGTGTATCCCAAATATATCATGGACAACAGTCCTTATACTCCGGGAGTGTCTATTATCGCTCCGGCTTATAATGAAGAAAAGACCATCGTTAACAATGTGAATTCGCTGCTGGCACAAGAATATCCGATATTTGAAGTGGTGATTGTCAACGACGGTAGTCGTGATAAGACATTGGAACTGCTCATCGAACATTTCTCGTTAGTAGAGGTGCCGTTTGCCTACGTGGAATATATACATACGAAACCTTATCGTCGGTTGTTCAAGTCAACCCGGACCGAATATAAACGGCTGATTGTGGTGGATAAGGAAAACGGAGGAACGAAAGCCGATGCCGTCAATGCCGGGCTTAATGCTTCCTCCTACCCGTATTTCATCAATACCGATGTGGATTGCATTCTTTCCAAAGACGCTATTTCGCGTTGTATCATGCCGTTTTTGGAATCTGAGGACGTGATAGCCGTCAGTGGAGTCATGGCAGCTTCGAACGGCTGTCGGATAGAAAAGGGGCAGATGGTGGAACTCAGACCACCGCATACTCCGTGTCCGTTGTTTCAGACCCTGGAATACATGCGTTCGTTTTTTATCGGAAAGATGGGGTGGTCTACTATCAATGCCATGCCTAATGTTTCGGGAGGTTACGGTATGTTCGACAAGAATGTGGTGATGGCTGCGGGGGGATATAGTGGAGACTCTTTTGCCGAAGACATGGACATGTTGATACGTATGGTCGGTTATTGCTGCGATTTCGGACGAAAATACCGTGTCGTACAGATTCCGGCTAACTGTTGTTGGACGGAAGTTCCTCCCACATTGAAAGTGCTCTACCGTCAAAGGGTACGTTGGGGGCATGGGTTGATACAGACTTTTGTGCGTCATCGTCGGTTCCTTTTTAATTGGAAATACAGGCAATTGGGGATGGTGACTTTGCCTTATGTGCTTATTTTCGAATGTCTTGCTCCGGTTATTGAATTCTTCGGTCTTCTCACCTTCCTGTATCAGGCTCTTACTGGTGTCGTAAACTGGAAGACGGCTGTCGTCATATTTTTCGGACTTTACGCTTTCTGTATAAGTCTTTCGTTGGTCGTTCTGTTTTACGATTATTCGCTTGGGGGATCGTTCCGTAAAGTCAAGTCCTACCTTTGGATTATAGGAGCGGCTATTTTGGAACCTTTTCTTTATCACCCTCTCATTGTGGTTTTTTCCATTAAGGGGTATTGTAATTTCCTGCTCAATAAGAAAGCCGTATGGGGCGAAATGAGCCGTAAGGGTTTTGCCGGGAGTAAGAAAAAAGAGAAGTCCGGAGAGAGGGAGAAAGGAGGTGAGTCATGAGGAAGTTCGGTTGTTTGTTGATCGGTTTGATTTGTTTTGTCAGTATTGTGGGGGTATATGCGTTTAACATTATTGAAAAAGATGATGTACATACGCCTGATTATTACGAATCGAACGTGCGTTCGATGTTCGGACGAGAGCAGTGGGAGGCCGGCAAACAACTGTTGGATGAAGGTTTGAGCATCTATCCGGATGTCAATGGCTTGAATGAACTTTGCGGTCGTTACCATTATAGGAAGAAGGATTATGATACCGCCCGTTACTTCCTTGTACGGGCGGTGCGGGACAACCCGGAGAATGTGGAAGCCAAACAGTTGCTTATTAAGGTGGAGGATGAAACCCGAAACTATTCCAGTGCCATTTGTTATGTCAATGAGCTTTTGGAGATTAACCCTTACTGGCAAGGACTTTGGCGGAAGAAGATAGAGCTTTACCGGAAACAGGGCAATGTAGAAGAAGCCGACCGCTTGCTCAGGAGGCTGAGGCAAATCTATCCTAATGATTCCACCGTGCAACGGGATTATGTTTACCGTCTGGAGGAAAGTTATCAGGAAAGACGTAAAAGCGGCGACAAAGAGAAGGCCGTTGCTTTGCTCCGGGACTTGGTGGAAGTCTCGCCACAGAACGAAGGGTATTATCTGGATCTGGTGAACCTGCTGTTACAGCAGGGCAATACGGAAGAAGCCATTCAGACGGCCGGTGTCGGTGTGTCCCGCATACCGAGAAGTTCGGCACTTATCATTAAAAAGGCCTCTATCCTGGCCGAAGAAGCCCGTTATCAGGAAGCCATGGCCTTTGTCAAGTCGAGGATGAGAACCAACCGTGACGGTCATCTGGTGCGTTTCTATAACCTGTTGCTTGCGGAGGCGGCCAATGCGGCACGGATGAACGATCCGTACGTGCTTTACGGTAAGGTTTATGAAACGTCCAAAAGCGATGAAGCTTTGGATTACATGCTCAACACTGCCGTTACGCGCGGTTACAATGATGATGCCCTTTACTATTTGGCCGAGGCCAAACGACGCAGGGGGGAGCAGACATCTTTGCTGTATAAAGAGTATCTGGTGTACAAGCGGATGGGTAATACGGCTAAGGCTTATACTTTGTTGTCGAATCTGGTAAAGATGAATCCCGAAGACGCCGACCTTGCGGATGAATTTGCACGCAATCAGTTGCAACAGGCATCGGAACTGGTTTCCGACGGATTCTATGCCGAGGCTTTACCGTATTTGAAAGGAGCGGTTCGCGGAGGTTATGATGATGAAACGAAACTGGCGGCTTTGGACAAGACTTATGCTTGTTATTACGAATTGCGGCGCTACGACGATGCACTGGCGGTTCTCGATTCCATTCACGAAGAGTATCCTGATTACGGAGGATACTTCGTGAAGAAAGCTGATGTGTTCAGCCGCAGAGGACAGACGTCTGAGGCGCTTGATGTTTTGAACCTTGCCATGAGCGATACGGTGCAGACCGAGTTATATCCGATGTATGCCGCCGCATACGAGGAAATAGCCATTCCTTATATAAAAGAACTTATCGAACGGGGAGCCAGCGGCAGGGCTTTCGGAGAGAGTGTCCACCTGCTCGAAGTCAATCCCTCTTCATACGAGGGTTTGCAATATGCCATCGGTATGTCCGACCGTCTCGACCGTCATGAGGATTATGATGCGTATGTGTCTCAGGCTCGTTCCATATATCCGGAGGACATTGATTTTATTGTAAAACAAGCCGCTTCTTATAGCCGTACGGAAGATTACCGGCGGGCAGTGGATTTGCTTCGGCCGCAGCTTGATGATTATCCCGACAATGACGGTCTTGTAGGGGCTTTTGCCGAAAATAGCGAGCTTATGGCGCTTCAGTTGATTAAAGAGCACGAACCGGATTCTGCCATAGCCGTTGCGGATACGGCTCTGTTGTTCGACGAAAACAACGAATCGCTCTTGTTGGCCAAGGGGACGGCTTACGAAGCGATGCACCGTTATGACTCCGCTTATTTTTATCAGCGGAAATATAAGCCGGGCATTGAAGAAGCCGAGAGTTTCAAGCGGCATATCGACGGGCTGCTCAGTCGGTCTTACCGGAACGAGATAAGCTTGGAATACCTTCAAGGACGTTATGGGGAAGAGGATGTGATTACTTCCGTGGCTTCGGCTTCGTATATCCGTAAGAATGCCTACAACCTGTTCACCGGGCGGATTAATTATGCCGGACGGGATGGCAGCACGAGCGGCGGGGACCCGGAGGACCAGGTGTCCGGCGGCGTAGGCCTGCAACTGCAAGGCGGTTGGGAGCACCGTTTCTCGCGGAAATGGGCGGGAACGCTGACCGCAGCTTGGGCCAACAAGTATTTTCCGAAGATTACGGTGGGTCTGCAGGCCGCTTACGAAGCGGATAACGGATTGTCGTTGGATATCCATGCCATGTATAGGCGTATCAGTACTTATTCCAAAACGTTCCGCTGGGACGACAGCTATGGAGAAGGCGGATGGGTATTCAACGGTTGGGATAGGAGCAATCACAATTTGTTCAGTGCCGGTCTGGGATTGTCTAAGGTATGGAACCAGGTTCTGGTAGGCGGGAAAGCCGATGCCTATTTGCTCTCTTCACGTTTTTATGTAAATGCTTCCGCCCAGCTCAAATATTATCCGCTGGAGGACGGGCGTACGAATATCACCGTGACGGGAGCAGTCGGTACGGCACCCGAA
>UMKM01004540.1_pt1 | contig 12076 bp, 11 predicted proteins | sample 1966331 | NCBI WGS metagenome assembly UMKM01 (sample SAMEA4836176, study PRJEB28245) | human gut metagenome | biome: gut microbiome; material: fecal sample | place: Denmark | collected 2008 | reverse complement strand
TCTACTTCGTGATGATATTGGGCAAGTAGATTGGCAAAAAAGCCAGTACCTGTGCCGACATCAAGGATTTTGCAAGGTTTTTGCGGTAAATATTTAGTGATTTCAGTGAGCCATAATTCAGACATGTAACTATGCAATTCTTCTTGTCGCAATTGAGCAAAATTTTCACTGCGTTTTGTCCAATAATTAATAATTCTATCTTTGATTTTTGTTTCCATAAAAATTCCCCATTTAATATTGATTTAGATTACTTGATTGCTTTAATTAAAAACATTGGCGTAGAAGCATAATTTAATTTTTCTTCATCGCTCCATATTTGTTGCCAAATGTCTGGAATAATATTTATCGTAGTAAAACCGATTTTGGTTAAAATTTCTCTATCCCAATCAGGTCGATTTATACTGCTCAAAGGAACTTGTCTGGCGATATTTTCCATAGCATCAATATCGGTGCAAGTATAGTGGTCATCCATATGAGCTTTAGCAACCATTTTTCTATCTTCTTCGTAAGCTTGTCTTTTTTGCTCATCAAATAAATGGTTGTACCAATTAGCATCAAAATTTAAGAAAACGCCATCTTTTTTTAAGACGCGATACCATTCGCTATAAGCTTGTTGTGGATTTTCTAAATTCCATGTCAGATTGCGTGTAACGATGATATCAAATTTTTCATCAGGAAAATTTAAATTTTGAGCATCCATCTGTTGAAAGTCGATTTGTTCACTGAGTTTACCTGCATTTTGTTTAGCTTCTAAAAGCATTTGTTCAGTGTAATCAATAGCTGTGATGTCAAAACCTAATTGAGCTAAAATGATGGCAAAAAAGCCTGGTCCAGTGCCAATATCTAAGATTTTTATACTTTTATTAGCTTTAAAGGGAATGTATTGCAATAAAGTTTGTTGCCATTTATATTTTTGTTCACTATGTAATTCGCCTTGATTGACTTGAGAATATCCTTCGGCACGGTTTGTCCAATAAGTTTGTATTTCTTGTAATAATTTTGTCATAATTATCCTCACCATTGTATGATTATGTAAATTAGTATAAAACGATAAATATTTAGCTACAAGCTCTACTAGGGGATATAAATAAGTGAAAAATGAAAAAAGCTATAAAGAAGATTATTCCTTGAAAATACAGCGATAGGAAAGATTTTCTTTATAGCTTAGATTTATTTTTTAGATGTAATATGGGGAAGGGGCGGTTATTATTTAAAAATATTTTGGGATTAAGGTTTTATTTATAGTAGATTATATTTGAAGGCTTTAATAAGAATTGATATAATAGAGCATAATATTTTATTTGTAGTTTTAAAGAAAAGGACGAAGAAAATGAGAGAATTTACAAAAATAAAGATTACACCAAAAGGAGAACGTTCTGTAAAACATGGTCATCCATGGGTTTTTGGCGATGAAGTAATCGACATCGATGGCACTTATGAAAATGGTGATTTGGTTGATGTACTTACAAATAAGGGCAAATACCTTGGTACAGGCTTTATCAATGATAATTCTAAAATTCGCATAAGAATTATTTCCACAAATGCTAATGATAAATTTGATGAAGCATTTTGGGAACGTCGCGTGCGTTATGCTATAGATTATCGCCGTCAAGTAATGGGTGAAGACTTCAACTGCTGTCGTTTGATTTTTGGTGAAGCAGATAGTTTCCCTGGGCTTACAATTGACCGTTTTGAAGATGTATTAGTAGCACAAGTTTTATCTTTAGGTATTGAAGTTCGCAAAGATGTTATTTTTAGCAAAGTAATTGAAATTATGCGTGAATATGGCGAAGAAATAAATTGCTTCTATGAACGCAATGATGTTAAAATCCGCAAACTTGAAGGCATGGAAGAATACAAAGGATTTTATAAACATCCATTATTAGATGAAAGTAAGGAACATACAACTTTAGTCATTACTGAAAATAATATTAAATATAATGTTGATGTAGAAAACGGACAAAAAACAGGCTTTTTCTTAGACCAAAAATACAATCGTAGAGCCGTAGCTCATTTGGCAAAAGGAAGAAAAGTATTAGATTGCTTTACTCATACAGGAGCGTTTGCCTTAAATGCTGCTAAGGGCGGTGCATTATCTGTAACAGCTGTAGATATTTCTCAAGAAGCAGTAGATATGACTACTAAAAATATTGAGATGAATGGGCTTGATAATGCAAAAGCGATTAAAGCTGATGTATTTAATTTATTAACAAAACTTATTGAAGAAAAAAATAAAGATTATGATTTTATCATCTTAGATCCACCAGCATTTACAAAATCTCATGCGACTGTAACAAATGCTTATCGTGGATATAAAGATATCAATTTGCGTGCAATGAAATTGTTGCCACGTGGCGGATATTTAGCAACTTGTTCTTGCTCTCATTTCATGAAAGAAGATTTATTCTTGAAAATGTTAAATGAAGCAGCAAGTGATGCTAAAGTAACACTTCGTCAGATTGAAGCACGTCAGCAATCTCCTGACCATCCAATTGTATTTGGTATTCCAGAAACTTATTATCTTAAATTCTATTTATTCCAGATCGTATAGTTAGAAGAGAGGCAAATATTTTTGATATTTGCCTCTTTACTATATAATAACTATTTAGAGGTGTAAATAATTGTATTTACGACATTTTAATGAAAATGATTATCTTGAATTGACAAAATATTATATGCCTAATTTAAAAGAAGAACAATTTAAACAGATAATAAGAGAATGGAATTTATTGAAATATAAAAATAAATTTTTTGAGATATTTGCTATTGTAGAAAATAGACAGATAGTGGGTATGATATCATTATATCAACATACTAGTACTGTAGTTAGCGAAGGAGTAGAAATTTTTAAACCATTTAGGAATAAAGGATTAGCAACTAAAAGTATACTGTTAATACAAAATATAGCTAAATTTTATGGATATAAGGTAATTACTGCTCAAGTAGCTAGAAAGAATATAGCTAGTATAAAACTTCACAAAAAGTTAGAATTTGAAATATATCATGAATTTATTTCTCTAAAAGAAAATCGGCAATTATTATTTATAAAAACCTTATAAATCAATAATGCGAATTTCATTACCATGAGGTAGTAATAGAGTATATAAATCTTCAAATTTTAAAAATACAGTGGCTGTATTTTCCATAGGGTGCATACCTATTGTTTGATTTTGTAATTCACTGTCAAATATCATTAAGATATTTTTATCCTTGTTATTTAATATGGCAAGTGGTGTAACGCTACCAGGTTTTACTTCTAGCATTTGTTCCATAGCTTCTTGTTTTGCAAAACTAAGACGTTTGCTAGGAATTTTTTCACTTAATTCTTTGAGGTTGATATTTTTATGCACAAATAAAGAAACAAGATAGAAGTTTTTCTTTTTGGCATCACATAAAAATAGATTGCGAATGACCTTTTCACGATTAGGAAGATTGGATTTATCGCCTTCTTCTACAGAAAATATAGGTTCATGTTCATATTTAGTGAAAGGTATTTGTTTATCAGTAAGATATTGTAAGATTTCAGTCTTATTCAAAATAAAATCTCCTTTAATTGAATTTAGATATAAAAAAGCTGTAATAATTGAGTATTTTCTCAAATTATTACAGTTTTTTTGTCATATCGTGCTAAACTTAAAAGTTTTAGTAGGATATATAGTTTAGAACATAGAAAACATCAAATGTTACAGTTAATCTAGAATGAAAATACTAATAATCATTCAAATACAAAATGTTAATTTTAATCAGCAAAAATATTATATAAGAAAAAGATGTTTTTTTCAATTTATATCTTTTTATGGAATTAATTATTTTATGAAAATACTATTAATCTGAACTTGAAATGGATGATGTTTTGTGATATATTTATTTTAAAGATTGAAATAAATATATTTGGGGAGGAAAAGCAATGCGAAATGTAATTGAGTTAAAGTCTTTATTTAATAGTGATGATTTTAAAGAGGACATTATAACTAGAGTATTGGAAAAATATAAAGATAAAACAGTAGAAAAGAGAATAAAAATTTCTAGGAATTTAGACTATATTATAAGAACAGAAAATATTGATTGCGGAAAACTATTAGAAAAGGCTGTTAAAGATTATCTAGTACTTAAATATTAAATTTATAAATATTGTGGGCTATTTAATATTGATAAATAGTCCACAATATTTACAAGGTTAGAAAGGAGTATTTTGATGAAAGTTTATCAAATACGAATGCAAATTTTTTTGTTAGAAGATATTGCTATTAATAAAATTCAAGAAAAGATAACAGCTTTTATTGATTCGGGTTTTAAAACTGATGAAGAGTGGTTAAATTTTCATGAAAAAAATAGTTTTAAAAATTATTGCTATGATCAGTTATATCCTGTAGAAAAAGATCGGGTTTATAAAAAAGGAAAGATATATACTTTAACAATTCGTACAGTAGATTTAGAATTAGCAAAGTATTTTAAGCTAGTATGTGTGAATAACTATACTAAGGAAATTAAAGGATTAGTAGCAGAAATTAGAGTGTTGCCAAAGAAAATATTAGAAACAGTATATACGCTTACACCTATGATCATAAAAACAGAAAAAGGTTATTGGAAAGAGGCTATAAATTTTACAGAATTTGAGCAAAAATTAAAAGTTAATTTAATAAAAAAATGGAATGCTTATCATCAAGAAAAAATTGATGAAGATTTTGATTTGTACACTATGATTGAATTAAAAAATAAAAAGCCAATTGCTATGGAATATAAAAATATAAAGTTATTGGGAGATAAAGTTCAAATACAAGTGGCAGATAATAAGCGTGCTCAGGATTTGTGGTATTTTGCTTTGGGTGTTGGTCTGGGTGAGATGAATGCTCGTGGCTGTGGATTTTTAAATTATCGTTGGCTATAAATTTTTTATGTAAAAGAAAGGAGGAATTTTATGTTTGAAGAATGTTTAGATGTTTTTTCAGAGATGTTAAAGCATGAAGATAATCTTATTTTAAAAGGCTATGTACCTGCTGATGGCTCATATATAATTGTAAAAAATGATGGTACTGTTAAAAATGCAGATATAAAGTTTGATAAAAAAACAAGAGATTTAAATTGTACAGACGATACATTATTAAATGATATTTGTTTTTATGATTATCACAGTAAATTAATATCTATGAACAAACCAATAGATATTAAAAAAGTAATTCATTCTAATAATTATTTAGCTTTTGCAGTGAAAAAGGAAAGTATTACTACTAAATTAACAGAAGCAATTATTGATAATTATTATGATACTTTAAAAAATCCTTTAGAGAAAAAATATAAAAAATCTAAAGAAGCAAGTAAAATCTATCAAAAATTTGAAGAAGATCATGGTGTTGTAAATATAACATTATTAGAAAAATGTAGAAGTTGGATAAAACAGCATATTTTTTTTATTGATAAATTGATAAATGTTGATTTAGAAAAAAAAGAATATCTTAAAATTTTCTTTGAAGTTTTTGAAGTAAATGAAGATGAAAAAGATATTAAAAATGAAAATAGAGAGTTATTTATTCAAGAAGATAATCGTTATATTTATCCTAACATTTATAATAAAAGTGGATATATTATAAATATACAAAAAGGCTTAGATAAAGATAGATATGGATTACCCTATTATGGTATTAATATGAATGATAAAAAGCCATTTTTAAAAATAAAAACTAGAAAGGTATTTATACCATATTTATTAGATATGAAAGAAGCGTTGTTGCAAAAACAATTTTTTGAATATCTGATGAATTTAGCTTCTGATGGTAAAAATAATGTATATGTTGATATAGTTAATAATAAAATAGAAGCATATGGTGATAAAGAAGAAAGAGAAAAATTTGCAGGTATAGAAGCAGGATATTATTTGCGTATTCAAAAGGGTAAGGAACTAGAAATTCAAGCTCAAGATAATTTAGTAAATTATCAAGATAAATTACTTTTGAATTTTAATTATCAAGATTTTTTCAAGATGAATATAGAAAAATATCCAGAGTATATGAAAGATATAGGCATTTATACAAAAAGAACTGATGTAGGAAGATTAATAAATAATATATTTTTTTCTAAGTATTTATTGACGAATTATTTTACTGAGGCAAATGACATTAGTGTAAAAGATAGTGTTTTAAAAAGAGTAATAATTATATATCGTAATGTTATTTTTGATTGGGTATATAAAGGCATTGATAATGACTTTAACAAAGTAGTAAATAAGTTTTCTCTAGATTTAATAATAAATAGTGTAGTACAAGGAGATTTGTTGAATGCTATAAAGCAATTAAATTTAAGATGGTCATTTAAAGATTATTATAGAGAAGAAGGAGAAAAAACTATGAAAGAATTAGTATCAGATATAGTGAAAAATATTAATGAAAAAATGATTGATACAACAGCAAATTCAGAAATAAAAACAGATGATGAGTATTACTATGCAATAGGTTTATTTACAGCGTATTTGATATCTTTAAGTAAAACTAGTAAAAAAACACATGCTTTAGCTAATCCTATATTAGATTCTAGAAGTAATAGAATGATAATTAATAAATTAGAAACTATGTATAAAAGATATAATTATATTATTGAAATTAATAAATTAGAAATAAATAATCTATATGCAATGATATTGGCTTATACAATTTCACATGAAGATATTGTTATAAATGAAGATATGATTCAATATGGTTTTTTAAGAGGAAACATATTATATAATAATGCATTACAATAATGGGAGGATATAAAATGGAAAATAAAACAATGAATAAAAGAGTATATGGTATTTTAGGTATTTCTTCAGTTATGGGAAATTGGAATGCAGATTTTTCTGGTTATCCAAAGTCTTTAAGTGATGGAACTATATTTGCTAGTGATAAGGCTTTAAAATATCCAATGAAAAAAATGTGGGATAATGAAAGTAAAAAAGTGATTTATATTAAGTCTTTAAATGAAAAGCTACTTCCTAAAACTTTAGAAGAACGTTATATACAAGTTTTTGGTAAAGATGATTTTAAATCTATAGAAAAAGTATTATCTAATTTAATGACAGCAGTAGATATAAAAAATTTTGGTGCCACTTTTGCACAAAAAGAATGTAATATTGCAATTACAGGTGCAGTGCAAATAGGTCAAGGAATTAATAGATATAATAAAAGTAACGTAAATGTACAATCGATATTATCTCCGTTTAGAGATAAAACGGATAAAAAAGCAAAGAATTCAACAATTGGAACAAAAATCACAAGTGAAGAAGCACATTATTTTTATCCATTTATGATTAATCCACTTGCTTATAAAGAATTAGTAGATTTAGGTGTTACAGAAGGTTATACAGAAGAAGATTATAAAAATTTTAAACGTACAGCATTAGTGTCTACTACAGCATTTGCAACAAATTCTAAAGTGGGTTGTGAAAATGAATTTGCTGTATTTGTAGAAACGGAAAGTGATGCTTATTTACCTAATTTATCGGAATATGTAACTTTTGCTAAAGGTGAAGATAAAAATATCATAGATTTGAAGAAATTGGCAAATATGTTAAATGATATGAGTCAGCAGATTAAATCTGTAGAAATTTATTACAATCCATATACTACAGAATTAACAAATGACGATATAAAAGATGCTAAGCATTTTAATATCATAACCTCTAAAGAGGTGTAATAAATGGAAATTTTAAAATTTAAACTTAGTGGAAAGAGTGCTTTTTTTAAAAAGCCTGAAGTGAATACGTATTGTTATTTCACTTATGGCAATATTCATAGAATAGCTTTATTAGGTATTTTAGGGGCTATCTTAGGATATAAAGGTTATAGTCAGATGAAAGATATTTTATCTATAAAAGAAGAAATAGATTTGAAACCAGCTTATCCAGAATTCTATGAGAAACTAAAAGAGTTGAAGATTGCTATTTTACCTTTAAATCCTAAAGGCGTCATTACTAAAAAAATACAGATTTTTAATAATTCAACAGGAGCAGGTTCTAAAGAGTTAGATAAAAAAAATAAAATAGAGTATGGTGTAAATTTGATTGTAAAAGAACAATGGCTTGAAAATCCTAAATGGGAAATTTGTATTTTGCTAGATTGTGAAGAAGCTAAAAAAATCAAAGAAGCTATACAAAATCGTAAATGTAAATTTTATCCATATTTAGGGACAAATGACCATTTTGCAGATATTGAGTATTTAGGCGTAGAAGAAGCTCAACCTATAAAACAAGATGATTATAGAATTGATAGTTTTATGGTGAAGGATAATATAGAATTTATAGAAAAAAATTCTAGACAATTAAGAAAAATTTTGAGTGAAGATGAAATTGAATCATATAGTCGATTTAAATATGAAGAAGCATTGCCAAAAAGTATCGATGCAGAAGTGAATAATTACAAATTAGAAAGATTTGTATATACAAATGGTTTTGTTAAATTTTTAGATAGTAAACAAGTATATTCAATATCAAATCAAGATAATAAAGAAGTAATAGAAGCTAAAAAAAGAAAAAATATAGTATTTTATTGATTGAAATACTATAAACGATTAATAGAAACAAGAGTTGTTTATTAAATTAAATTTAGGAAGGAGATTGTTTATGGAAGCGGATATCTTAAAAAATTTAGTTAAAAATCTAAATCGATACAAGGCTCATAAAAAATCTAAAGATAATGAAATAATATATGAAACCTTACTAGCACATACTGAATTAACATATAAGTATTTTATAAAATTTTGGCAAAGTAAAAATTCAGATGAAATTTTTGATAGATTTTGTGATGTTTTTTGGCAAAAAGAAAATATTGATAATGAGCTAAATAATAAAGCTAAAGATTTATTAAAAGAAATTATTATGGCAATACCTATATTTCATGATATAGGAAAAATAAATCCTAATTTTCAAGTACAAAAACTAAATGTAAAAGAGTTTAAACAAAATGATAAATATTTAAATAGTAAACATTCATTTTTGTCATCAATGTTATATATGGAATATTGTAGAGATAAACTTTATGAACAAAGTGAAGATGTTATTGTAGATCTATTATTGGAATTTATATTATATAATGGATATATCATTGAACGACATCATAGTAAATTAAAAAATATGAAAGAATTTAAAGATAATATAAGTTTTAATAAAGATGATTTTTTTGTTAAATTAAAACAAACTATAAATGATAGTGAAGATTATTTAAACAAAATTGAATTTGCTAATATTGATTTTCAAGATATTATTCATAAATTAAGTAAGATATCTATTAATGAAGATGAAGTAAATAAAAAAACAATACAACAAGGTATATATTTATCCATTTATATACGCTGGATATACTCTTTGTTGGTTGCTAGTGATTATTATGCTACATCAGAATTTATGAATGAGGCAGATTTTAGTGAAAATACTGATTTAAATGATATTGATAAATGGGATAGTGTCTATGAGAATACTGATTTATTAAAGAATATTCGCCAATATCAACAAGAAACATACCTTATAAGTGATAAAGAATTAAATACAGTAACAGATATTAATATTTTGCGTAGTGAGATTTTTTGTGAAGTAGAAGAAAAAATAAAAACTAATGCTGATGAAAATATCTTTTATTTAGAAGCTCCAACAGGTAGTGGTAAAAGTAATACAGCTATTAATGCTAGTTTTAAATTAATGCAACATGATGAGAGATTACAAAAGATATTTTATATTTATCCTTTTAATACTTTAGTTGAACAAAACTTAGAAACTTTAGAGAAGGTTTTTGCTGATAATGAAGACATTAAACAAAATATTGCAGTAATAAATTCAATAACGCCGATAAAAGTATTAAAAAATGATTTAAATGCTAGAGAAGAAAAAAATGTTTATCAGAAAGCCCTACTTGATAGACAATTTTTAAATTATCCTATGATTTTATCGACACATGTTAGCTTATTTAATATTATCTTTGGTAACAGACAAAGTGATGTATTTGCTTTCTATCAATTGTCAAATAGTGTAATTGTTTTAGATGAAATCCAGAGTTATAAAAATAAAATTTGGTCAGAAATAATATGTTATTTAAAAGAATTAGCGAAGATGTTTAATATTAAAATCATTATAATGTCTGCTACTTTGCCTGATTTGGATATTTTATCGAGATTTCAAGCACAAGCAGTAGATTTGTTGGAAAACTCGAGCAGATTTTTTGCAGTGGATTGTTTTAAAAATCGTGTAAAGTTAAATTATGATTTATTAAAAATCGATAAAGATAATATATTAGATGAATTAAAAATACATTTAAAACAATATCTAAAATCAGATAAGAAAATTTTGATTGAGTTTATAAAGAAAAAAACAGCACATGATTTTTGGGTAGATTTACAAGAAAATGAAGATTTTAAAGATATACAGATAGAGTATTTGTCTGGTGATGACAGCATAGCAGAAAGAAAGAGAATTTTAGATAAAGTCAAAAAAGCTACAGATACTATAATTTTAGTATCTACACAAGTTATCGAAGCTGGTGTAGATATAGATATGGATATTGGATATAAAAATATATCAAAGTTAGATAGTGAAGAGCAATTTTTGGGCAGAATAAATCGTTCCTGCAAAAAAGAAGGTATAGCATATTTTTTTGAAGTTGATGAAGCAAGCAATATATACAAAGATGATGTTCGATTGAGTGAAAGTATTGTATTAAAAGATGTAAATATGCAAAAGGTTTTAGAATTAAAATTGTTTGATGAGTATTATAAGAAAGTATTAGAAACTACCAAGGGAAAATATGGCTATCATTTTGATGAATTTATAAAAGATATTTCTGATTTAAATTATGAAAGTATATCTACTCATATGAAATTGATTGATGATACACAGGATATGGTACAAATTTATCTAATTAGGACTTTATATGTTGATGGCGAATTTTTAGATGGAAAACAAATTTGGGATAGTTATGTAGATTTATGGGAAAATGGCAGAAAAACTATGTCTTATGCCGAGTGGAAAATTGAATTGTCTAGAATTACAAGCAAAATGAATAATTTTATCTATCAAGTTAGTAAACATAATCTGCATATAGGAAAATTTTATGAACAAATGGGTAATATTATTTGCTTGGAAGATGGCGATAAATATTTTACAAAAGATAAATTTAATAGAGAGATATTATATATTAAAAATTGAAGCATAAATATATTTTATTAATAATATAGATTTATTATGTTGGGTAAAATTTTTCTAGAATGTTGTTTAAATTAGAGTATAAAATATAAGATCTTAAAAATAAGGAATTAATATCAATAAATAAATGTTGTTTTTGAATTTGTTGTTGTAGATAATAGGGTAAATATAACGATTAGATTAACAGTAACAAAAGTTGTTTTAAATAAACTTAGTAATGGAAATATATAGATATTTTAAAATGAAAAATGATAATAAATTATTATGAATAAATATATAAGCTATTAATAATTTTTATAGACTGAAAGGATTATTTTTGTTATAATATACAAACTATGACTTTGAAGGTATATATTTGACAAAAATAAAAATATTATTGGTTACTATTTGTATTATGGTGATGTCTACTATGACTGTCAGTGCAAATGCGTTTGATGATTTGAAAGATGACTTAAAAGATGATCAAGCATTGAAATTAGCAGCGGGATATCTAGTTGCTAATGAGGTGCAACGATTAACGAAAATAAGTGTATTAGAATTATTCTTAGCTTCAACAGCAGTTAATTATATGGACGATAAAGATCTAACAAATGCAGTAGTAAAATCTTTAGTATATCAGATAAAATTTTAAATGATGGCATAAACATAAGGATGTTGTTTTTTATAGAATGATATTCTTATGTTTTTTTATTAGATGAAACCTTAGTAATATGTCTTTATAGTATAATTGAAAAAAACTATAGGATATGATGATATGAAGGATAATTTTAAATTGGAGATGACAACAGAATGGTCTTTTCCTAAAAGAGGCAATTGGGCTACACATTCAGGAATGTATCGTGGAAATTGGTCACCATATGTTCCTCGTAATTTAATATTAAAATTTACCAAATGCGAGCGTAAAGCCCCTAAATTTAT
>UMKM01044269.1_pt1 | contig 12131 bp, 4 predicted proteins | sample 1966331 | NCBI WGS metagenome assembly UMKM01 (sample SAMEA4836176, study PRJEB28245) | human gut metagenome | biome: gut microbiome; material: fecal sample | place: Denmark | collected 2008 | reverse complement strand
GGCATCGTCGGCGCAAACGACGCCAATACGAAGCTGACGATTCAAAATGCAGCCAACGGCGCAACGCAGAACGCCCTGTCCGTCGGCGGCCTGAACCCGTCCAACAACGGCGCGTTTAAAGGCGGCGTATCGCTGAACGCGCTGGCCGATGGCCGCTATGATTTCGACGACATGCGCGGCGCACTGGCGGGCGGTATCATCGGCTATGCCACACCCAACACAACGCTGGAAAACTGCACAAACTACGGCACAGTGGCTCACAAGTGCGCCGCGGGCGGCTTTGCGGGCTGGAACGAGGGCACGATCACCGGCGACAGCATGGCGGCGTCCCTCGGCAACCGTGAAACCGGCTATACCTATCTGGGCGGCGTTGCGGGCGTCAACGGCGGTCTTATTCAGTCTGCCTACCCGGAGCAGGACTGCGCTGTGCGCGGTGACAGCTATGTCGGCGGCATTGCGGGCGTCAACCTGGGCGGTGACGCTGCGGCAAGCAAGGGCCTCATCATCTGCACAGAGAACGACAGCACTGGCACGGTAGAGGCCAACCAGTACGCGGGCGGCGTGGCCGGTGCCAACGTCGGCAGCATTTCGCTGTCCGGCCAGCTGCAAAGCAGTGTCACCGCCAACAAGTATGCGGGCGGCGTGACCGGTATCAATACGGATAAGGGCAGCATTTACGGCGATGAAAACGCCAACGGCGCGGTCCTGGGCAGCGTCACCGCCGCCAACTACGCGGGCGGCGTGGCCGGTACGAACCGTGCCGAAATCACCCGTGTGGAGAACCGTGCCTCGGTGCGCGCCAGCACACAATATGCGGGCGGTATTGCGGGCGTGAACGCCGCGGGCGGCAAAATCAGCGCCTGCGTCCATGCCAAGAATCAGGTCTACGCCACCAACGGCGAGGCGGGCGGCATCGCGGGCAATAATAATAAAGACGCGCTGATTGAGAATGTGCAGGTCAGCGCCGCCGTCACCGCGGCCAACGGCACGGCGGGCGGCGTCACGGCCACGAACTTCGGCACCATCGGCCAAGACAGCGAGCTGGAAAACAACAGCAGCGTAAGCAACTGCACGATCACCGGCACGTCGGAGAGCATCGGCGCCATTGCGGCGTACAACAGCGCGGGCGCGACCATCCGCAATGTGAAGCTGGCGGCAAACGCCAAGGTGCAGTTCAGCACTCCGGCGGTCACCATCGGCGGCCTTGCGGGCATGAACGAGGGCACCGTCACCGGCTGTCAGGTCGAAAACGGCGCGCTGGCGCTGAACGACGGCCTGCGCGCGGGCACCAACACCATCACGCTGGGCGGCGCGGTGGGCCGCACCACGGAGCACGGCACGGTCAGCAGCACCAACGTTCTGCTGGACCTTACACAAAATCTTGATAAATATACAGATTTGGGCGGCGTCGCAGGCCAGAACGACGGTACCCTGAAGCAGTGTACCTATTCCGGCACGATGGGCGGCGACGCGGACACGGACGGCCTTGTCGCCGACGGTGCACGCAGCACCGGCAGCACGGTGGGCGGCATTGCCGGTCTGAACAACAGCACAATCACCGCCTGTGAGGTCAAATACATCAAACTGCAGGTCAGCGGTATCAGCAACATCACCACGACCCAGACCGCAGACGAAAAGCTCGCCAGTGCCAGCCATGTGGGCGGCATTGCGGGCCGCAACAATGACGAAATCGCCAACAGCTATGTCGCCACCGAGCGCAGCAGCGGCGAGGGCAGCATCATCACGGCGCGTTACGGCTTTGTGGGCGGCGTCGCGGGCTCCAACAACGGCACTATCAAGGGCAGCGGCAGCAAAAAAGCGCTGGTCAGTGACGAAGAAGCAACACCCGCCCTTGTTGCACAGGTTAAAAATTGGCTGGGTGCGGAAGATGCCAATGCCGGCATCAACAGCATGGCGGCAGAGCTGACCACAGGCAAGACCTACGCGGGCCTCAAGGGCGTTGACACTGTGACGGGCTATGGCTACACGAACGTTTACAGCGACACAGGTCTTGCCGCCAATGATCTGCTTGTCGCCCTGCGCGGCAGCAACAACAGCGAGACCGTCCGTGCCGCCGGTTATCTGGGCGGTCTGGCAGGCTTTAACTCTCTCCGCGGTACAATCGACACTTCCGCCACCGGCCAGTGGTTTGTCTATTCTGACAATGCGACAACGGCATCCACCGTCGGCGGTATTGTCGGCCAGAACGAATCCAACGTCACAGACAAAAGCGTGCTGGACACTGTGGTAAACTGTGCCGCCGTGCGCCGGTTTACGTGCGTGAATAACAAGAATGATACAGACAATGACAACATTTACAAGAACGGCAGCCGTGTTGTTGTCCATGTGGGCGGTGTCATTGGCCAGCAGCAGAACCGCAGCGATGACCGGTGGTCTGTCAGCAAGGTAGTCAACTGCGGCAGTGTGTTCAACAGCCGCTCGGCCAATGTGGGCGGCGTGATCGCCTATTGGCTGGACTACGGCGGAACCGTGCAGAAATGCTTCAATTTTGGCAAAATCACAACAAACACGAACGACAAAAACAGCGGTTACGGTGCAGTCGGCGGTATTGTCGGCTTTATTGACCAGCCTATTTCCGGCGGCACCACAAATGTGCTTTCCTGCCGTAACTACGGTCAGATTTGGTATAAATCAAACGGCGCAAATGACTGCGCGGGCATTATCGGTAAAATCGAGATGAAGAAGGTCACCGATATTATGACGCTGAACATCATCGACTGCGTCAATAGCGGTGCAATCAAGGCAGCGTCGCAGGCAGTCGGCATTCTGGCATGGATTGGCCCGTACGACAAGGGGAACATTGATAATGTTACGGTAAATATTGACCGCTGCCGAAACCTTAATACAGACTTTACGTGTGGCAGAAAAATCGGAATTGTCGGCAGCCGCGGTAATGGCTCTGGGTCGCAAGAAGCAACCAATGTCACAAACTGCTTTGCCACGGTTGGTACAGGTTGGTATCCTATTGCCTATTTGCGCCAGAGTTACGAGAATGTCACCGGCTACGGCAACTATTATATTGAAGATTCCGGCGATGCAGGCAAGAGCTTCTTTAAGAAAGATTCCCGTAAACTGACCACGACAAAACCAGCCAAAAAAACAGGTAACTGGAATAATCCTAACTATGAATCGGCCTACAAGGAAACAGCGTGGAATCCGTCCTCGGAAAAAGTAAAAGCACACCGTCTGTACATAGGCTATAACGTCACTGATAAAACAACCTATCCTTATATTGCATTCCTGCCCACTTTGGCAGACGATGAGAACGGTGCAGCGTACAGTCTGTGGTGGATTAGCGGTCTTACATCTGCGGGCCCGTCTGCCAAACCAAACTCTGCCTATATCAAGAACGACGGTAAGAAAGCCTACATTTACGATGATACCGGCGCGGGCGATGATACCAATCCCGGCAAACAGAGAGCGACTGTGATGCTGCAATTCGGCGAAGCCGCGAACAGTACGAAATCGGACGTTGATATTACCGACATCACCGACGAGGTCATCCAGAACTACTATAAGTACGTGCTGGACAGCACCAAGCCCGCCCAGCCGGGGAAAATCTACGTCAAGGCCAGCCAGGTGCAGGACGCGGACAACAACGTCTATGGCCGTTATGAAGTGACGTGGGACGAGCCGAACGACAAGACAGCCAGCCCCGCCGCTTACTACCGTGTTGAAATCCTGCCCTGCGACGCTGCGGGTACTGTCGCAGAGGATGCAGTTCCCTATCTGAAAGCTGACGTCTACCAGCGCAGCTATACCTTTGTGGCCGACAAAGCGTGGACGGGTAACTTCGTCGTGCGTGTAACGCCCTACAATACCAACAACGACTCGACGCAGGTAGACAACTCCCGGACCAGCGCCGTGCAGACCTTTATGCACGCCCTGCCGACACCTGAGATTGAGTTCCGGCTGGTAAAGCGAACGGGCGGCGGCTTTGACTGGGGTCAGTGCCAGACGCCGGATGAAAAATCGAGAGAATTCAAGTATGAGGTTGTCGCGGTGCTGAAAAACTACACCGAATACCCGACAGATGAGGCTTGGACCGTCAAGCTGACCGATGGGAAGCATACTTATTATTTCAGCAGACAGGATGGCAAGCAGTACATCCGCCTGACCCAAAATTTGGAACGCACTTTGACGCTTACGGCGCTGGCAACCCCGGACAACAGCAGCAGTACAAAGTATCTGCGCTCGGCCCAGTACAAGTCAGAGACCTATCTCCCGTCCCAGTGGCGAGACCACAACGGTGGCTCCGGCAAGGACGAGGACGGTCTGCCGCTTGGCACGCTGAAACAGGACGGCGACACGGACTATGTGACCTACACCGGCCAGACAGCGGAGAGCTTTGAAGCAACCGTGAAGTTCAGCTTTACCCCGAAGGTCAAGAGCGACAGCAGCGAGCACGGCAGCCCGACCTACCGTGTCATGCTGCTGGCAAAATATCTGGGTAATGACGAAGTCAACGGCGTATCTTTGAACGGCCAGTACATCACGCTGGCCGCGCGGGAAAGCATTGTGACAGAGTCTCCCGTCACCTTCAACCTGAACAGCCTGCCGTCGGATGCTATGACGAACTACACCGACTTCCTCGTTGTCGCGGTGCCCGTCACCAGCGGCAAGGGCGATATGAAGTATCGCTGGGATGCCAAGGCAGACGAGGTGTCCGCAGCCATTGCCAGCCATGCGAACGAGACAAACGACACCAACAAAGAAATCTGGTGGAAGAACGGCTATGAGATCGTCCGCACGGGCGAGCACAGCTATACCTATGCCCATCTGACGCCGCTCTGCTTCTCCGACGTGAGCCGTGATAAGAGTGGGTGGGCAGAACAGGCCACGGTGAAGACCCCGCAAATCATCTTCAAGCAGCTGAACCTGAATGTCCTGAAAGCCCCGACGCTGGACAAAAACACCGAAGGAAAAGTTGACAAGGAAACCAACGAGTTGACCTATACGTTCAACTGGACGCAAGAGGACATAGGCACGGAAACGCCGACCTACAGCATCAAGCTCTACGGCCTGTTGACGGACGAGAACGGCAATGTGACCGGTCAGGAGCAAATTGCGCTGCAGGACGGCGTAAATCTGGCCGATAAGGTTCAGAACAGCGGCAGCAACAGCTTTACCCTGCCTGTCAACGTGGATACCATGCTGGCCAACGGCAGCGACAGCTGGCGCTATGACAAGGTCCGGCTCGAGGTCACCCGCGTGGCGGCAGCCGACACCGATGAAATCGGCGCGTCCGCTGTGGCGGATTATAGCGTTAAGCAGCGCCTGCCCGGCATCAGCGCGCCGAGCTCCATCACCCGCGTCAACGGCGAGACCGACAACGCGGATGCCCTGCTCTACACGGTCAGCTGGTCGCCGTCCGACGACGCGCGCATTGGCTACTATGACCTGTGCGTCGTCGATGACGGCGGCAATACTGTGCTGACGCTGCCCACCACGGGCAACGTCGGCAGCCTGACGCTGGATCTGGAGCAGTATCAGGGCGTTGCGATGAGCTTCCGCGTTATTGCCCGCAGCAAGGCTGGTACCAATTGCTTTGACGGCCCGGACGGCGCGTTGAGCCAGTCCGAGACCATCGTCAGCCGCGCCGCTGCGCCTGTGGTTGACAACGTCGCTTTTGACAACAACAGCCCGAATCAGGAGACGTTCCTGAACGACCTCAAGCTCAACATGACGCTGAACGCAGCCGCACAGGGCAATGTCTACTTTACCGGCTATATCTTCAGCGATGTGGCCAACTATTCAAAAATTGCCAAACTGGCCGAGGCTTGGCAGGGCGAAGGCACCGGACAGGCCAAGTATGAGGCCCAGCAGGAACTGACCAAAGCACTGGACGAGATGCTGAAAAGTCGCGACGCCGAGCTGGTCATCCCGAAGGACAGCCGCACGGTGGGCGGGAGCGCCAGCGTCAACGACAAAACCGCCAGCTATACCTTTGTGCCCGACGGCAACGGCTTTACGCTGACGCCCGACCACGCAAAACAATACCTGCTGCCCGCGGTGCGCGTTATGCCCACCGACGGCACGACAGCGTCGAACTGGTTCTACTTCCTGCAGGATGCCGCAAAGGCACAGCTGCCGGCCATCACGCTGGACGCCCCTGTGGACGAACCGGAACGCGCGCTTGGCAATGCCGTTTACAAGCAGGAAGTCAACCTGTACAACGACCCCGAGTTTAAGACCAATCGCGGTACGGCCCCGCTGGAGCTGCGCCGCTTTACGGTGGAGTGGACCGCGGTGAACAAGTACACCCAGGCCGACGGCACGGTGCACAACCTGACCGACAGCTATACCTTTACCGTCACGCCGCTGGGCGGGAAAACGCCCTACAGCATTACGGTGACGACCTACGACAGGGACGTGACGGACGACGACGGCACCACGCATAAGCGCGGGGAAATCAAAACCGTTACCAAGACCTATGACGGCAAAACGACGCCGCTTGAAAAGCAGACCACCGTTGTGGACGCGGAGACCAAAGAGACCCGCATCTGGTACGACCTGAGCGTTGAGCCTGTGACCGACGAGAACGGCAACGTGACATGGGAACCGAAACCCTATGACGTCACCGGCACGGTGGAAAAGGACGGCGGTACGCTGTACTACAAGGCACAGACGGTTCCCATGCTGGAGCTGGTGCAGGAGGACGGCGCCGAGCCTGTTTACCGCATCACCCTGCCCGAGCTGCAGGAAAAGGTGCAGGACGACTCGCTCGAGCTGCAAAAGTTCACCGCAAGTGTGACGCTGCAGACGCTGGCGCACTCGGATAACAAAGGTAAGACCGTCGAATCCGGCATGGTCAAGGTCCCCGTCAACGAGACTAACACCGCCGATGCGGCGGAGGATGCCCAGAGTATGGATTCCGCGGAGAGCGTCGCGCCCGCCGAGACTGCAGAAAGCACGGTGGCGGAAAGCGCCCCCGCAAGCGTGCCCCCGGTCCTGATGCGGGCCCGTGCGGCACTGCCCATGGCGACCCCGGAGACCGTCGCTGCCCCGGATGAGACGGACGCGGCGGAAACCGCGCCCCCGGAACGGACGGAAACAAGCGACGCATCGTAATTTTATTTCAGGAAAGAAGGTGGCATTATGCACCGCAGGGCACGCAGCATTCTGCGCGGGGAGCAGGGACTTTCGATGATACTGGTCCTCTGCATCGGCGCGCTGTTTGTGGCGCTGTCGGCAGCGCTGGTCTATGCGGCCTCCGTGCTGACGGCCAATGCCAACCGCCAGCTGCTGGAACAGGAAGCCTACCAGCTGGCAACCAGCTTTTCCGACGTGCTGGAAGGGGAGCTGAACAATAAGGACAGCAGCTTTGCCAAGTTTGTCAATGAGCAGTTCATGTTCTCCCAAAGCTACGGCAAGGACATCTATGATTTGGAATCCCAGCCCAAGGAGTTCGCCTGGAAACCGAACGGCAGCCAGCCTGATGGCGGGGCCGAGGCCATCACGGTAACACTGCGCCGCCGCCCGGGCGACGGTGCCGACAAGCTGAACCAAACGGCGAACAGCACCAATGCCACAGACCTGCGCAACCTGCTCGACACACTGGAGGGCGAAAACCGCAAGGGCATGGAGATCGTCGATTTACAGCTGGACATTACGGTGACAGTCACGAAAAACGGCGAGAGCTTTGCCTTTACGCGGACCTATGACCGCACGGTAAAGTACGACAGCGACGGCAGCCAGGCAAAAAGCAATAAAAAATTCCCAAAGGTATACTACACAATAAACGACGGTATAACAAAGTATTACCGCATTAACGAACTGACGTTCTACGCCCCCAGCCTTCCCGAAGTGACCATTGATGATAACACCATCAACAGCAACCGCCTGACGTTCCATTGCGACACCAGCCAGCAGCCCGATTCCATCACCTACACCCGCGGTGCCAAACAGAGCACCGGCACAACACAGGAGTGACCCGCCATGAAACATACTTTACAAAGTCAGCGCGGCGAGACCATTGTGGAAGTGCTTGTGTCGTTCCTGCTGCTGATGATTTTTACGTCGATGTTCGTCGTTTCGCTGCGGTACGCCCGCGCCATGTCCCAAAAGGCCGAGTCGCTGCGGGAGACAGCCTATGCCTTCTGCGCCGGGCTGTACCCGGCCAATAACGCGGCCCCCGACTGGAAGGAAGAGAAGGACGGGCTGAAGTTCTCCTTTGGCGATTACGGTGAGTTTACGGTGGATGGCGTCGAGCTGGACAGCGTGGAAACGCACGCGGCTGATGACGAAAACCCTCACAAATTTTACCGCTATAGCATGAAACCCAAGGAAGAAGGGACGACCAACCCATGAAGCAGCGTTTAAAAAACCAGAACGGCACAACGCTGGTGGAGCTGATCGTCTGTATGGTGTTGCTGGCGATCTTTACGCTGGCGGCGGTCACGCTGATACAGCCCAGTGCGCAGGCGTACATGGACATCCAGCAGCAGACGCGCGCACAAAATCTGGCCGACGCGCTGATTGAGACGATTCGCGGCGAGGTGCTCGAGGCGAACGGCTATATCCGCTTCACCGACGGCGCAAAAATCCCGGGTGACAGTAAAGAAGGGGAGAACACCGGATATGACTGCATATTTAAAGAAAAAACAGGGGTGAGTGACGGCACAGCACTGGAATTTAGTGTTTATCCCAATCACATCGAGTTGATTGATAAAGACTATGTACCGCCATTAACAAAAAGTGACGGGACACAACTGCTGACACAGGAACAGGCCAATGCGTTGAACGGCTACCTGCACATGCGCTTTTACCGCGATGAACTGAATAAAGACGGGTACTACGGCAACCCGCAGCACACAAAAGAGAAAAAAGCCGAGGACGATACTGTGACGGTCACACTGCCCTACGTGGCTTACGCCTACACGACAGCTTATCCTGAAAATGCCTACATGGGACTGTTTATCAGTGATTTACATTTTTATGCGCGCAGCTATAAAGAAGCAAAGAACGGCGAAAAATATGCGCGTGTCACCGCAATTACGGTAGTGCTAACGATAGCTAAAAAGGATGCAAACGGTCAGAGTGCGACGCTTTGTACGCAAAAAGCAATTATTGCACTGCCGGGCGAACCTGTGTATATTGAGAAACCCGGCACCTGGGACGGCAAGGCATCGTCGGAGTCGTGAGCGGTGCCCTCCGGGACGATTTTTGAAAAGTATATTACAATCCCGGCGGATGTACTGGACAAATTCAAATGGACTTGTTATACTTTAAAACATGAATACCTGTGTGCCGGACAAAAATGCAGGAATGTCATGGGCATCAGAGCAGAGAGGATGACTAGGATGGCAACAATTGAAATCAAAATGCTGGGCGGCTTTGAGATCCGTGTGAATGGCAAGCCCGTGCTGGCACAGCTGGCGCAGTCCCGCAAGGCAACGGCGCTGGTGCAGTATCTCGTTTTACGGCGCGGGGAGCGCGTCTCCCACAAGGTACTGACCGATACCCTGTGGGCAGGGGAGCGGTCCACCAACCCGGACATGGCTCTGCGCGCCATCTTGCATCGCTTCCGCCTTATGATCGACGCCGAGAAGCGCAGCCGTATTTATGAACAGATCGTCAACCTGTATGACGGGCGCCTGCTGCCGCAGTCTGCGTCCGAGCCGTGGGTCGAAAGCGTCAGCGTGCGTCTGCACGGGCAGTACCGCACAGCCATTTTAAACCTGCTGGAGCTCTGCAAAAAATGGGGCGAGAGCACCCGCATCGTTACGCTGTGTACCCGCGCGCTGGAGCTGGACCCCTACGAGGAGCGCCTTTATCTGGAAAAGATCGTCGCGCTGGAGACGCTGGGCCGCCACGAGGAGGCGGAGGATCTGGCACGCCGCGGCAGTGCCATGGGCTGCCTGCATCATGCCATTGAGCCGGGCCGCGCAGGCTCTGCCTACCGCCAGATGCGCCAGGCAGACCGCAATATGGAGAGCGAGGTCTCCAAGCTGATCTCTGCTCTGCCGGATACCGAGGACACGGGGGCCTGTATCTGCGACTTTGAGACGTTCAAGGAAATTTACCGCGTACAGCGCGGCGTGCAGGTCCGCTACGGTCTGCAGGTATTCCTGGCGATCCTGACCGTGGCTCCCAGCCAGAACACCGATGCTGCCGAGACCGCTCTGATGGTGGAGCAGCTGGGCGATCTGATCCGCACGAATCTGCGCCAGTGCGATGTGGCCACCCGCTACACCGATATGCAGTATGTTGTTATGCTGAGCGGCAGCACCGCCGAGAGCGGCACTGGCCCGCTGGAGCGCATCAAGGCAGCGTTCTACCGCATCCCTGCCCATGGCCGCTACCTGTTGAGCTATAGCCTCTATGTTCCCGAGGCCAAGGCCGACAGCGGGCGCGTCCGCCGCCGCAAAAAGACGGCGAAGAAGGAAAAATAAGTGAGCCGTTAAGCCGTACAGTGAAAGCTGTGCGGCTTTTTCATTACCCTGGCCCCCTCTGCGAGGGGGCTCCGCCCGCAGGCGGTGGGGGAGAGAACCTTGCGATAATCCGACATATTTTGGGCTATGGAAAGGTTCTCTCCCTCCGGCCCTGCGGGGCCACCTCCCTCGCAGAGGGAGGCAAGGGTCTGTTTTTTACACTTTCCACAATCTTTTGCCTAAAAATTTTTACAAAAAATCCGAAAAAACTGTTTAAATTTCCACAACAATGTGGTAAAGTAGTATCAAACAGGCGGGAGTGTTCAAAAATCACTGCGCCGCAATGAAATTCTACGCCGCAGGGCTGCCGGAAGCAGCCCCGGCGCGAAAAGAGGTTTGACGATCCATGGGCTACGCAAGCAAAGACATCCGCAACATTCTGGTGGCCGGCCACGCCGGCTGCGGCAAAACGACGCTGACCGAGGCACTGCTGTACATGAGCGGCGCATCCGAGCGTATGGGCCGTGTCGAGGACGGCACCACCGCCAGCGACTTTGACCCCGAGGAGATCCGCCGCAAGGCATCGCTCAACTCGAGCGTTGTCCCCGTCGAGTACGAGGGCATCAAGTACAACCTGATCGACGCACCGGGTCTGTTTGATTTTGAGACCGGCGCTGCCGAGGGCATCATGGCCGCCGAGAGCGTGCTGATCTGTGTGTCCGGGCGTTCCGGCGTGACCGTCGGTGCCGAGAAGGCGTACCAGCTGGCGCTGAAAAACAACAAGGCGCGGATGATCTTTGTCACCAAGGCTGATTTGGAAAACGCTGACTACTTTAAGATCCTGGAGCAGATGAAGATCAAGTTCGGCCCCAGTGTCTGCCCCTGCGTCGTGCCCGTCCGTCTGGACGACGGCACCGTCGCCTACATCAACCTGTTCAGCCAGAAGGCCTTCAAATACGAAGGCGGCAAGCAGGTCCAGATCGACCTGCCCGACATCGGCCACCGCTTTGAGGGCCTGATCCAGGCCATGAGCGAGGCCATCGCCGAGACCGACGAGGCTTTGATGGAGAAGTTCTTCGAGGGTGAGGCTTTCACCACAGAGGAGATCGTCCAGGGCATGGCCTCCGGCGTGCGCAGCGGCCAGATCACGCCCGTGTTCTGCGGCTCTGCCGTCAACGCGCAGGCGCTGGATATGCTGCTCTACAACATGAACGTGCTGCTGCCCGGCGCGGACACCGCGTCCGCCGTGGGCGAGTCTGGCGGCGAGCCGGTGGAGATCACCGCCGACCCCGCCGCCCCGCTGTGCGCCTACGTCTTTAAGACTGTGGCCGACCCGTTTGTCGGCAAGCTGAGCTTTATTAAGGTGCTGTCCGGCAGGCTGACCGCGACGAGCAACGCCGTCAACGCCCGCACCGGCCAGCCGGAGCGCCTGGGCAAGACGCTGACCGTCTGCGGCAAAAAGCAGACCGACACGCCCGAAATCGCCGCCGGTGACATCGGCGCAGTTGCCAAGCTGGCCACCGCCAAGACAGGCGATACCCTGTGTGACCCCGCCCGCGTCGTGGCGCTGCCCGCACCTGTGTACCCCATCAGCAGCTACCGCATGGCCGTCAAGGTCGCCAAGAAGGGCGACGAGGGTAAGGTCGGCAGCGCGCTGGCCCGCCTGATCGAGGAGGACCCCGCCATCCGGTTCGTGGTCGACCCCGAGACGAAACAGCAGATCATCAGCGGTCTGGG